>Ga0207022_10016_pt1 | contig 51810 bp, 40 predicted proteins | sample Alteio_BWMinCont_46_FD_153307 | JGI IMG/M metagenome (GOLD analysis project Ga0207022, IMG submission 153307) | Enriched cells from forest soil in Barre Woods Harvard Forest LTER site, Petersham, Massachusetts, United States -... | ecosystem: Environmental > Terrestrial > Soil > Temperate forest >... | reverse complement strand
TTCCGTCCGCCGTTGAGTATCCATCGCCACTGGCATGCCTTCCACCTTGCATGGGCTACGTGTCTCTGCTTTGATTTGAATCACCAGTTGCCAGAGGGATACTTTGCCGAGCCGAACGTTCAGTTTGGCATAGAGATCGACGTGGCAACTTTTGACGACACAGGTGGGAAATACCTTAGCCCGCCCACAGGTAGCGCCTGGACCCCGCCTGAACCGCTCCTTACCGTACCGCTAACTTTAGCCACGGATCTGGTTGAGGTGCTGATCTACAACACGGAAGCGGGTCCTATCCTGGCCGGCGCCATTGAGCTTGTAAGTCCTGCAAACAAGGATCGACCTGAGAGCCGAGATGCTTTCGCTACCAAGTGTGCCACTTACGTACAGGGCGGGGTGGGCCTGGCAATGGTTGATATTGTCACCCATCGGAAGGCCAACCTGCATGCAGACTTCCTGGCACGTCTAGGGCAGCGCGCCCCTCATATGGACTCGGAACTCTATGCAGCGGCGTATCGTCCGATAGAACGTGACGAGCAAGCAAAGCTTGACATTTGGCAAGAACCGCTCGGGATTGGCAAGGCTCTGCCGACGATGCCCTTGTGGCTGCGCGGCGGGCACTGCTTCCAGATCAACCTTGAAGAAACTTATGAGCGCACCTGCCAGGAAATAAGGGTCCCGCGCAACGGGGCCTGAGTCCTTTCTTGAGAGAAGACAAGTGGGCCGGTTCTGCATCCGCCCGCCCCGCATCTTCTTCAAAGCAGCACTTGCATTGTAACCCGAAGCGCCTGCAAGGACCCTCGCTGGCGCTTCGGGTTACAATGAACTTAGATATCAAAGTACAAGGCAAACTCATAAGGATGCGGCCGCAGGCGGATGGCGTCCACTTCCTTCTCGCGCTTGTACCAGATCCAGGTGCTGATCACGTCGCGGGTGAACACGTCGCCCTGAAGCAAGAATTCATGATCGCGCTCCAGGTTGTTGAGCGCTTCATCGAGTGAGCCGGGCGCCTTCGGCACCTTGGCTAATTCCTCCGGCTCCAGGTCATAGATGTCCTTGTCGAGGGGTTCGCCGGGTTTGATCTTGTTCTTGATGCCGTCCAGAATGGCCATGAGCATCGCCGAGAAAGCCAGGTAGGGGTTGCTCGAGCCGTCCGGGCAGCGGAACTCGATGCGCTTGGCCTTGGGACTCGGCGAATAGACCGGAATGCGAATCGAAGCGGAACGGTTACGGCGGCTGTAGGCCAAATTGACGGGAGCTTCGTAGCCTGGAACAAGCCGCTTGTAGCTGTTGGTCGTGGGATTGGTAATGGCGCACAAGGCCGGAGCGTGCTTGAGCAGGCCGCCGATGGCGTACATGCCCATGTCGGAAAGCCCGGCATAGCCCGAGCCGGCAAAGAGGTTGACGCCGTTCTTCCACAGCGACGCATGCACGTGCATGCCGCTGCCGTTGTCCATGAAGAGCGGCTTGGGCATGAAGGTGGCCGTCTTGCCGTATTTTTTGGCGACGTTCTTGATGATGTATTTGTATTTCAGGACGTTGTCGGCCATGTCGACCAGCGGCGCGAAGCGCATATCGATTTCGCCCTGGCCGCCGGTGGCGACCTCGTGATGCTGAGCCTCGATCTTCAGGCCGCACTGGATCATGGTCAGCATCATTTCGGAGCGCAGATCGTGCAGCGCGTCGGACGGCGGGACCGGAAAGTAACCTTCCTTGTAACGCAGCTTGTAGCCGAGATTGGGCTTCTCGTCGCGGCCGGTGTTCCAGGCGCCTTCCACGCTGTCGAGATAGTAGTAGCCGGAGTATTGGGTCTGATCATAGCGGACGTCGTCGAAGACGAAGAATTCCAGCTCCGGGCCGAAGTAGGCGGTGTCGGCGACGCCGGATTGCTTCATGAAGTTGACGGCCTTGCGAGCCACGTTACGCGGGTCGCGCGTGTAGTCTTCCTTGGTAAGCGGGTCCTGGATGTTGCAGATCATCGTCAGGGTGGTGTCCTTGCAGAACGGATCGATGAACGCCGTCTCCGGAACCGGCATGACGAGCATGTCCGACTCATTGATGGCCTGCCAGCCGCGGATGCTGGAGCCGTCGAAGCCCAGGCCTTCTTCAAAGACTGCTTCGTCCAGCGCGTCGGCGGGGATGGTGAAATGCTGCCAGAGACCGGGGAAGTCCATGAAACGCAGATCGACCGCCTTGACTTCCTTCTCACGGATCAGAGCCAAAACTTCTTTCGGTGTCACGAGCAACGACCTCCGTATGGATAAGTGCGACCCTCTTCCGGACACAGCGCGCGGCGCAAGGGTACTGCGAGTTATTTCGACAATCACGTTATAGGTGGGAGAGGCTGCCGCAGCCAGTAATATACGCAGTAAAAGCGCACGGCAACAGCTGTCTTCAAATGGCTGACGTTGCAGACAGCTCATTCATAGCGCAGCGCCTCGATCGGGTCCAGGCGCGATGCCTTCCATGCCGGGTAGTAACCGAAGATGACACCGACACTCCCGGAAACCAAAACCGCTGCCACGATGGCCAGGATCGAAAGCTCGATGGGCCAGTGCAGGAAGTAGTGCACCGTCTCCGCAGCACCGCGTCCCAGGACGATGCCCATGAAGCCGCCCATCAAGCACAGCACCACGGCCTCGACGAGGAACTGTCGCAGAATATCCTTGGGCCGGGCGCCCACCGCCATGCGCAGACCGATTTCCCGGGTGCGCTCGGTAACGGACACGAGCATGATGTTCATGATGCCGACGCCGCCGACCACCAGCGACACGAGCGCGACAAACAGCAACGAGCGCGTCATGGTCTGCGTGGTAGAGCCGAGGGCGTTGGCCATTTCCGTCATGTCGCGGACGCTGAAGTCGTCCGGCTTTTCGGGCTTGATATGGTGCCGCTCATGGAGCAGGTCCGTGATCTGGCGGACGGCCAGGGGGATATCCGAAGTCTCCGTAGCGCGGACCATGATCTGGTCGACGTTGGGGAAGCGCGTTTGCTGAAGATAATCGACCGCGCGGAGCGGGTCGACGGTCGGGTAGAGGCTGTCCTGGTTGCCGGGATACGACTGATTGAGCGAGTTCACCGTGGTGGCGGCGGTTATCGTTGCCGATGTGCTCGACGAGTTTCCGGTCGCCGCGGAACTGCTCTGGTTCATGCTCGTGAGCGTGCTGCTGCTGACGCGGGCCTTGATGCTCGTCCAGGGTGCAATGATGATGTCATCCTGATCAATCCCCATCATGTTGGCGCCGCGTGCGCTGAGGACGCCGAGGACGCGAAAGGCCACGTTTTGCATGCGCAGTTCCCGGCCGACCGGCGACTGGCCGCTGAACAGTTCGCGTTTTATGGTTTGACCGATCAAGCAGACGCGCGTGCCGTTGCGAACATCGGCATCGCTGAACGGCTCCCCTTCCTCCAGGTCGCTCCATTCGCGCACGTCAAGGAACCTGGTAGTCGTGCCGTAAATATACGTGGGCACCCAGTTCTTGTCGGCGAAGGTCGCCTGCGTGCGGGCACGCACCACAGGTGCGACCGCGTAGGCGGCAGGGCATTCCTTGGCGATAGCATCGGCATCCTGCGGCGTGAGCGTGATGACGCTGCCGCTGCCGAAGGTCACACCGCCGCTCGATGCGGTGCCGGGCATTACCAGTAGGTTATTGGCCCCCATGCTGGCGATGGTTTTTTGGACGGCGGCCGTGGATCCCTGGCCGATTTCCGTCATGGCAATCACCGCCGACACGCCGATGATGATGCCCAGGGTGGTCAGCGCCGAACGCATGACATTGCGTCGCAAGGCGCGGAACGCGGTGCGCAAGATCCGGTAGAACTTATGCATAGCTGTTCACTCCTTGGCCTTCGGTCTGAACATTTGCGGCGCGAAGGGATTAGCCCCGCCAGAGGCGACCTGAGACCTACCCTCGCCTGTAATGACCTTGGTGTGCTCGGGCAATTCCGCGCCGTTGAGTGCGCTCACAATTTCTGTGTTGACCAGGTCGCTCACGCCCGTGCGAACTTCGATATAGCGAACCAGGCCGTCGTCCCCTTGCACCCACAGGAAGCCATGATCGGCGGCATCGCTATCGCTGGGTGCACGCTTTTTTGAGGTGAGCTTGGCGTAGGCCTGGCGCTGGTCGGGCGCAATTTGCGCGACGGCGGGCTGCCAGCGCAGCGCCGCGTTGGGAACGAGCAAAATGTTCTTTTTGTCCGCAATCACGAAAGTCAGATTGGCCGTCATGTACGGCTTGAGCAGACCTTCGCTGTTGTCGGCGCTAACCACGACCGTGTAGGTCACGACGTTGGAAGTCATCTGGGCGTTAAGGCGCGTTGGCAGCTTACCCTGGGGCACGACTTTGCCCTTGTAGGCTTGGCCCGGCAATGCGTCAACGCTGAAGGTAACATCCTGACCGGCCTTGATCTTGCCGATATCGACCTCGTTCACCGTCGCCCAGACCTCCATCTTGCTTAGGTCCCTGGCAATGAGAAAAAGGCTGGGGGCCGACAGACTGGCCACGACCGTCTGGCCCACATTTACGCGCCGGTCAATTACGGTGCCGTTGACGGGCGAAGTAATGGTCGTGTAATCAAGGTTGGTCTGGGCGGTTTTTAGATTGGCCTGGGCAACGCCAATTTGCGCCTTGCTGACCTCGATATTCGCCGTCGCTACGCCGAACGTCGCCTTGAACTGATCATACTCTGCCTGGGCGATGCCGCCAGTCGCATACAAGCTTTGGGCGCGCTGCCAGTCGGCGGTCGCCTGGCTGAGTTGAGCCGTCTTCAGCTGCAGATCGGCCTGAGCCGATTTGACGGTGGCAAGTGCCGAGTTTACCTGCGCTTGATAGATTGCGGGATCAATTTGCGCTAGAAGAGTGCCGAGTTTGCCCACCGCGCCGTCTTTATCGAGGACTGGGCCCTGGACCTGGGAACCCCATTCCACAATGCCGGACTGCGTGTTGCTGTCATTTCCGAGCGCAATGATGCGACCGGCTACCTGGGCGCCGACATCGACCAGCTCGCGCGGCAGGATCGATCCCGTGGAACCGACCGTCGACACGATGTGCCCTCGTTTCACCTCGTCGAAATGGAAGACGGTTTGCGGGCCTGAACGGGCATGGAGGTACCAGTACCCTCCCAAACCAAGCACAGCCGCCAGGACGATCAAAAGCGCAATGAACTTTTTCATACTTCCCTCATCAATTGGCAGTCAAAACCAAATGTGAGCCCTTTGTCTCCGGCTCGGCATTTTCATGTTTCAGCAATCCCTCCAGGTGACGTCCCCAGGTTGCCAGCAAGCGGCGTAACTGGCTCTGCTCCTCCGGGCTTAGGCCGCCCAAAACCTTGTTGACCTGATCATCATGGACAGCCAGGATGCGCTCAACCAGATGTCGGCCGCCGGAGGTTAACTGGATCTGCCGCACGCGCAAGTCTTTCGCCGACGAAACACGCCGAACCAAGCTCGACCGCTCCAGCCGATCCACGAGGCCCGTGACGCTGGGCGGACGGATCAGCAGGCGCTCGCTCAGTTCGCGCAGAGGCAAGCCTTTGCAGCCCTTCAGCTCCGACCGGTAAAGATTGACGAGTACGCCCCACTGCGAGCCGCTGATGCCGAAGCGCGCGAAGTACGGTTGCATGATCCGTTCCACGAGCCCGAAGATGCGAATGAATTCGCGCAAAGAGTTATCCATGGGAAAGTCCGGCCTTGCCATTAGCGATTTAGTTAGGATCCTAACATATTATACCGCTGAGAAGCCCGACTGGTTCGGTCTTCTTGCGAAAATAGCTGGCTAGCTTTGGGGGTGAGGCTGAATGGCGATCTGGGGCTGAGCCGGCATCACGGGAGCGCGCGTGACCGCTTCACTGCCTTCGATCCGCCCGTCGCGCATGCGGATGATGCGCTTGCAATGGTTGGCGACATCCGCCTCGTGAGTCACGATGACGATGGTGATGCCTTCATTGTCGTTGAGCTTCTGGAAAGTCTGCAAGATTTCTTCGGTGGTCGTGGAATCCAAATTGCCGGTTGGCTCGTCCGCGAGCAAGAGGGACGGCTGATTGACGAGGGCGCGGGCAATGGCCACGCGCTGCTGCTGGCCGCCGGACATCTGGGATGGATGATGCTCCATGCGATGGCCGAGACCGACCAATTCTAGCAAGCGCACGCCGCGGTCATGCGCTTCCTTTTCCGTGATGTGGTGGTGAGCATAGTCCAGCGGCATGGTGACATTTTCCAGCGCACTGCTGCGCGCCAGCAGGTTAAAGCTCTGGAAAACGAAACCGATCTTGCGGTTGCGCACATCGGCCCGTTGCTCGGGGGTTAGTTGGGAGATTTCCTCGCTATCCAACCAATACTGGCCGGACGTTGGCCGGTCCAGGCAGCCGAGAAGGTTCATCAACGTGGTCTTACCCGAGCCCGATGCCCCCATGAGCGCAACCATCTCGCCGTTGCCGATTTCCAGCGAGACGCCCTTGAGCACAGGCACGTCGACTTCGCCCAGAAAATACGTTTTGTAAATGTCCTTGAGTGTGATGAGTTCCATGATTTCACCGGTCCTAAGAGAAAATCCTTCTAAATGATACCCAGGTAGCCCTGTCTGGAACAGGGGCCTCCCGGGCCCTTCGCAGGCTGGACAACTTATGCAGCTTGTGAGGCTCATTCCGGTTTTCCCAGCATTTCGACTGAACCGGTTCTTCTCATTTTGACGAAGAGACAGGGTGGGAATGTCCAATTTAACGCTGCTGTCCCGCTTTGGGGCAAGAGGGTCGCTATGCACGCGCTGTCAAGGAGCAGACATTGGCTACACCGGGCGGCTGTGCTTGTGTCCTTTTGTGCGCTGGCAACCGCGACGCTTGGTCAATGCGGCTGCACCACCGGCATTGGCGAGTATGTGCGCAATGGTTTCAAGGTAGGGCCCAACTACCGGAGACCCCCAGTACCGTTAACGCCGCAATGGGTTGACGAAGGCAACCCGCGCGTGCATGTCAATGATCCCAACCTGGAAACGTGGTGGGAAGTATTTGACGACCCGATTCTGAACGGCTTGATTCAACGAAGCTACTCGCGCAACCTGACCCTGCGCGCGGCCGGATTTCAAATCCTGGCGGCAAAGGCACAACGGGCCATTGCTCTGGGCGAGCTGCTGCCGCAGTCGCAAAGCTATGCCTTGCAGTACACGCACAGCGAGGCCAGCCGGAACGGCGGCGCTTCCGTTGTCGGTGGCGCCGTCGCCGGTGCGGCTTTGTCCCCGGCTGCGATTTTGAGTCCCATTACCAGTTCGACGACGCCGATCACCGGGGTGACCCCGATGACGGGGAATACGACCACAACACCGACCAATCCCTCCGTGGGCGCGAGTATTGGCGGCGCTGGCGGCGTGGGCGCCGCCGGTGCGGGTGCCGGCCGCTTCTTCGACAACATCTCCACGTCGTTGAACCTGTCCTGGGAACTCGACTTCTGGGGCCTGTTCCGCCGCAACCTGGAAGCGGCCGACGCCAGCCTGGACCAGTCGGTTGAGAACTACGACGAGATGATGGTCCTGCTGTTTGCCAACGTGGCCACCCAGTATGTGGAAATCCGCACGCTGCAAAAACGGCTGGTCCTGGCCCGGCAAAACGTGGCACAACAGGAGCCCCTGGTCGCTGTATACGAGAAACGCTACAAGGCCGGGATTGCCAATTCGTATCCGGGCTATTTTCAGCTCAAATCGAACCTCGAGAATACGCGAGCTCTGATCCCACTACTGGAAATCACGCTGCGGCAGGCCAACAACCAGTTGTGCACGCTGCTGGGGCTTCCGGTTCGCGACTTACTTCCGGAACTGGGAGACGGCCTGGTTCCCGATCCTCGGGATCCGAGCAAGCGAGTGGTCCACATCCCAAAACCACGGGATGAGGCGGTGGTCGTAGGCATTCAGGGGGACCTGCTGTTGCGCCGGCCGGATGTGCAGGCAGCCGAGCAGCAGTTGCTGATCCAGTCGGCACAGATCGGCATCTCCGAGGCCGAGATGTATCCGCACATCGGCGTCAACGGCAGCATCGGCCTGGCCGCCAACAGCCTGAACAAACTGTTCAGCCCAGGATCCTGGACCGGCAGCATCGGTCCATCATTGACCTGGAACATTTTCAACTATGGCCGTCTGCTCGCCAATGTGCGCTTCCAGAATCGGATCTACCAGCAGTTTGTCGCGCTCTACCAAAACACGATCCTGAATGCCAATCTCGATGCGGAAAATGCCATGGTCGCCTACTTGCAGTCCCTGGAGCAAAGCCGCCACTTACAGGAGAGTGCGGATGCGGCCGCTCTGCTCACCGCTTATCTCATCCGCCAATTCAACCTGGGTTACCTTCCGCCCGGCGCGCTCGATACCGGCGCCTTCATCAACCAGATATTCACCGCGAGCAACTTTCAGGTCACCCAGCAAGACGCAGCAGCCCAGGCCGAGGGCAATATCGCCTTGAACCTGATCCTCCTCTACCGCGCCATGGGCGGCGGCTGGCAAATCCGGCCACCGGACATGCGGCATTTTTCTCCTGACCACAGTCCAGACGACCTGAGTCTCCCCCTAACCGCTGCCCAATTGCCTTCCGTGGAGGTTGCCCCGCCGTCCACGCCGATAGAGAGCCTGCCGCTGCCAAGACCATTACCGTTGCCGGCCCCCGCTCCGGGCGCCGAAAAGCAAGACGCGGTTCCTACGCGGAAGCACTTTTGAACAAATCGCTGAACTGGCAGGAGACAGGTGTTGAGGAGAGGTTCGGGCAGTTTTTGGACTTTATGGCAATTCATGTCCGGCACAGTCCGCCAGCCACGCGCGCGGGCATACTGTGGCCTCATTTGGGTGAAGCGCCCAAACCATACGCAGGCAAGGACTCGCACAAACAAGCGAATCCGCTCTTCGCAGGAGCCGAACTCTGAACGAAATTCCTTGGAATTGTTGAACGCTTTTTCGAGTTTTGGTTCCTATACATGTAGAGGCGCGGCTCGTCTATCTCCCTTTCGAGACACCGCCTTTCTCGCACAACTTGACTTCGCAACAGGGCTAATGCTGGAAAGGACGTCCCCATGTTCGCTCTGCTCTCATTCCATCGTCGCGTGTTCACAGCTCGCAAGTCTCCCAGGCGGCTGCCGTCCCCCAGAGCCGGTGTGACGGCCAGAGAGAGAGTCACGCCGGGATCTCAGCTTTGTAGCTTCCGCCTTTGAATAGACAAGCCACTGGGCTAAGAGCTGCGGCCTTGGCAGTCGACTTTTGGGGGTTGAATTCCTTTAATCATTGCCACACAGTTATTTGCGTCAATTAGAGCGGCAACACCGGATCCGGGGCCTCTTGACCCTTTGGCAGTTTGGCAGTCGACACTTGAGCGTGCCTTAAGCGCTTATAGAAAAGGCGTTTACGGCTCGGAAGTCGACTGCCAAATGGTCTAGAAAACTTGGCAGTCTTGGCAACGGTACAATCATGAGAAACCATCATCAGCCGTTTGGCGCGGAGATTGCTAACCCAAGGGGGTTATCGGGAGGCGTATGGCCAACCAAGCAGCCCGGCAATTTGTACCCAGGCAATGGTCCACGCAGGCCTGGCTGGTAATAGGCGACCGGCCACATCCCAGATATGCAAACGCCGAGGTTGTGGGTGTGACATTCCAGAGAATCGAGGACGAATATGAGCCTGAATGAACCCAGAGTCTTTGTGTGAATTGTTTCATCCACAGTGGCACAAATCCACCTTAGTTAGAAGCAACATCCTCCCCCGCCGCAAATGGTAACATCCTCTGCTGCAGTTCCAGATTCTTTTCCTTTCGCCGGTGCCGTGCCTCCGCCAATTTCTTACGCCGCGCCGAGTAACGCTCGGCCGGATTTCCTCGGTAATAGTCCACTGGCGCCAGGAAGCCCAAGGCGCTGTGCAGCCGCTGCTCGTTGTACCGCCGCACCACACGGCCAAATACCTTTTCCGCTTCCAGCAGGTTCGCCAGCGCGTCCCCATCCAATTCCTCTCGGAGGGTGCGGTGCATCCGCTCGATCAGTCCGTTTTCTTCCGGACAATGCGGCTTGATCCGGTGATGACCCAGACCATTCTCCGCAAGCACTATCTTGAACTCCTTCGAAATATAGCCGCTGCCGTTGTCCGAGCGAATCTCTGGCTTAGCCAGCGGTTTGCCATCTTCCCCCTTGGGCAGCGTGTCGATCGCCGCCTGGGCCGCCCGGCTCATCGTCACGCCGTCCATCCCCGTGTTGATCTCATAGTGCACCACATAACGCGAATACTCGTCCATAAAGCTCACCACAAAATACGTCCCCGCGCCGATCTGGATCTGCATCACGTCCGTGGCCCAGCGCTCGTTCGCTCGTGTCGCCTTCTCATCTTCCGCGCGGCTGCGCTTCCTCCTTCTCCGCCACGGGCACACCAGGTTGGCCGTCTTCAATATCCGGTAAACCGTCGACGGGCTCAGATAAGCCACATCCTCATCCACCATCCGCCACGCCAACTTCCGGTGCCGCAGCTCCGGGTGTCTGCGGGCGTGCTCCAGCACCGCTTGCTTCTCCTCAGCCAAGGCCTCGTAGAGCTGTACTGGCTTGATCGGCTCCGTCGGCAAAGCGCGCGCCCATGCCTCCTCGCGCAACCAACGGTAATAGCTCCGCCGCGGAATGCCCAACGCCGCCAGGGTTTTCTTCGCCGACCAGCCACTCCGCACACGCGCCTGCTTTACCTCCTCATGCACGCGCTTTTGCAATTCCGCTGGCAGTTGACCGTAATCCTCTAACCCGAGAGCCCTTTTTTTAGCTCCAGGTTCTCCGCCGTGATCTCGGCAATCACGTCTTTCATCCGCCGCAGTTCGAACTCCTTCTTCTCCTCGGAGGCAGTTCGCTTCCCCTCTGCGGCCTCGAACACCTTCGTCGCCGACGACAATAACTGCTTCTTCCAGCCGTAGTACTGCGTCGGGTTGATCCCCTCACGCCGGCATAGCTCCGAGATCTCCACATTCGGCTGCATGCCTGCCAACACGATCCGCAGCTTCTCCGCTGCCGCCCACTTCTTCCGCTTGTTCATAGTTGGTCCTCCAGGGCGAAATTGTACTACCCCTGGAGGAGGTTGTCGCCTAACTTAATCGCTGTGCCACTTGGCGTGAAACACTACATGTGATGCTGGCGCTTACGCTCGGCCTCGCGCTCATCATTCCAACGATGACGCGATGTCAGTCCGCAGGCGATGCAATGGAAAAGGGTAAGAACTATCTAATGAAGCACGACCTCGATAACGCGACTCAGGCCTTCACGGAAGCGATTCGCATCGATCCAAAGTCGGCAGAAGCGCATTGCTGGCGAGGCCTGGCGTACTCCGAGAAGAGTGACTACGCCAAGGCACTTGCGGACTATGACGCTGCCATTGGTCTGAATCCAAGATTCACTGAGGCATACTTCAATCGAGGCAACGTCTACATCGCCCAGGGCCGGCTGAATCAGGCGATCTCCAGCTACACGGAAGCGATCAAGGTCGAGCCCGGCGCCGCGTCGCCATACTACGGCCGGGCCGACGCCTATTATCGCAAGCGCGAGCTGGACCATGCTATCCAAGATGCGAACGAGGCCATCCGCCTTGATCCGCAAAACGCTCAAAGTTTCTTCCTGCGCGGGAGTGTCTATCGCGATAAGGGCGAGTACGACAAGGCGATTGCGGACTTATCGGCAGCGCTTCGGCTCGACAACAAACGCCCCGATGTTTATTACTTTCGAGCATTAGCGTACGCAGATAAAGGTGACTTTGACAAGGCAATTGCGGATTGCACGGAAGTAATCAAGCTGGAACCAAAAAACGCGGACGCTTATACGACCCGCGCCATTGCCTTAATCTCCAAAGGCAACGTCGATAAAGCCATGGCTGACGCCAACAAGGCCATCGACCTCGATCGGAAATCTCCGCACGCATACTGTGCTCGAGGGCGCGCCTATCAGAAGAAGGGCGACAACGCCAAAGCTATCACAGACTACACGGAAGCCATTCGGGTTAACAATAAATTTGCGGACGCTTATTACGACCGGGCGTTAGCCTATGGCGACAAAGGCGAGTTCGACAAAGCGATCGCGGACTGGACCCAGGTGATCGAGCTCCAACCGACTAACGCCGACGCTTACGCAGGCCGCGCCTTGTCGTTAACCTCCAAAGGCGACCTCGATGCAGCCATTGCGAGCGCCAACAAGGCTATGGAACTCAATCCGAAATCTCCGCAGGCATACTCTGCTCGGGGGCGCGCTTATAAACAGAAGGGCGATCACGACAAAGCTATTGCAGACTACACCGAAGCAATTCAGCTTAATAAAAAACTTGCAGATGCTTATCACGACCGGGCGTTAGCCTACGTCGACAAGGCCGAGTTCGACAAGGCGATCGCCGACTGGACGGAGGTCATCAAGCTTGAACCGAAAAGCGCGAATGCTTACACAAGCCGCGCCCTGTCGTTAGCTTCCAAGGGCGATTTCGATAAAGCCATTGCGGACGCCAATAAGGCCATCGAACTGGACCCGAAACTCCCTAACGCGTACTACGCACGCGGTTTCGCCTACGAAAAGAAAGGCGAAACGGAAAAGGCAAGCGAAGACTACGCGCGCGAAAGAGCTCGGCTTCAAGCCGCCACAGTAGGGGAGGAAAGGGCACAAGGGACAGGGTCTGTACACCTGCCTGGCGCCGGCGGGTTTGGAATAAATACGATCCGGACAGGAACAGCATGCCATCTGATCGAATATGAATTGCCTGCATGGTTTCATCCAGTTCGGCGGCCTACCGAACAGGAACTTTTGTCGCGCAGCGTAGAAAATACTCGATAAGGTGATGCAGTGGCACGCTCAAAGCAAAAAACGGAATCGCCCTTCACCGGCCGCTGGCGCATCGTCTCGATGTCGGCTTGGGACGATATCTACGTCAACGAAGAAGCCGAGCCGTTTATCGAATTCGACAGCAATGGCAGCGGCGAGTTTCACTTCTGCTATGTCCACGGCTTTACTGACTGCAGACTAACCACCCGAGATGGAGCGCCAGCAATCGAGTGGTCCTGGGAAGGCAACGACGAAATGGACGATGTGCTAGGACGGGGCTGGGCCGTGCTCAAGGGCGAGGAACTGCACGGCATGATCCTTCTTTCATGGGGGTGACGATTCCGAGTTCATCGCGAAAAAAGCGAAGGCCAGGCGGAAACAGAAGCAGTAACAGGCGCCGGCAGTGCACCACAACAACGGTGAACCTCATTTCATCTCCCGTTGCGCAACTCGGGATTGTCTCACGGGCTTTCGGCGCGGGCGGACATTTCGCAACCCGGATTGTCGTATGATGCAGACAATCCCCTGGAACGGGTCCGTCTCACTCCAGAGCCTCACCAGCGAGCAAGCCAAGATAGCTTGTGTAGCGGCGCGGGCTAATAAGGGCAGTCCGCACGGCGCGTTTGATGGCGCAGCGGCCTTCGTGGGTGTGCGTACAATCGGGGTAAGCGCACCCGGGCACGAACGGCCGGAACTCGGGAAAGAATCCTTCCACCTCTTCGGGACGCACATCCCAGAGCTGAAACTGGCGGATGCCGGGCGTGTCCACGACCCAGCCGCCCAGGTCGAGCCGCAACAGCTCCGCGGTGGTGGTCGTATGCTTGCCCTTTTGCGTTGCTTCGCTTACTTCGCGGACGCGCAGTCCGAGCCCGGGCTGAATAGCGTTGAGCAGCGAGGATTTTCCCACGCCGCTCTGCCCCGCGAAAACCGTCTGCCGGCCAGGCAGTAATTCTCGCAGCCGTTCAATTCCCAGACTCGTAGAGGCGCTCGTAAGGAGCGCGGGTATGCCGAGCTGGCTGTAATAGCCAAGCAGTGGCTGATAGGGCGCATGCTCCGCCAGGTCGGCCTTGTTAAGGCAAATGATGGCAGCGATTCCTCCTTGCTCCGCGCTGACGAGATAACGGTCGAGCAAATGCGGCTTCAGTTCCGGCTCCACCAGGGACATGACGACCACGACCTGGTCCACGTTGGCGACGAGAACATGCTCGCGGCCGCGCGAGGCGCGCGTCAGCAGGCCATGCCGCGGCTCCACGCGCTCGATCAGCCCCTCGTCATTCAGAGAAGGACGAAACCAGACGCGATCCCCGGTGGCAATAACGTTCCGCTCGTCGCTGACCAGCGTCCGCAGAAGCCGGCGCACGGCACAGCGATAGAGACGGCCGTCTTCAGTCGCCACCACACTGCTCAGGCCGTGCACGCGCTGAACGCGGCCGGGCAGGCAGGTGCCGACAACCGCTGCGGGGATTTCTGCATCCTGGCCGGCAGCAGGCGGGGTTGGAGCTTCGTTCTGAATGATGGTGCGCTTGCGGGACAGGTCGCCCTTGGCGCGAACCCGCTCCTGCCCGGCGGTGGCTACCTCTTCGTAGCCGTGCTCGCGAAAGCCGCGCGTCCAGTTACGCGGCCGCGCCGGCTTGGAGCGATTCTTGCGCAGCTCGACCCGTATTTTTTTCTTCTTGGCCATGCCCTGCTTATTGTAAACAAATCCCAGCGCGCGGAGCGGCCCGTGGGATACGATTCCGATCGTGTTTTCGTGGCGGTTTTCGCAATGATCTTGTCCCGTTTGCGCAATTTCGGTACAAGCCGCATCCTGGGGAGAGCTTGCGCCGCGAGGCAGGTCAGGAGGACCGAAGATGCCCATTCTGGAAGTGCGGGGTTTGATCAAGTTCTATGGGCGCCGCAAAGTCGTGGACGGGGTGAGCTTCGACGTCGATGCCGGCGAAGTGGTCGGGCTGCTCGGTCCCAACGGCGCGGGCAAGACCACCAGTTTTCGCATGACCACGGGGCAAATCACGCCGCAGGGCGGCCAGGTTTCTTTCAACGGCCACGATGTCACCTTGCTGCCCATGTATCGCCGGGCCCGCCTGGGCATGGGCTACCTGGCGCAGGATACGAGCGTCTTCCGCAAGCTTACCGTGGAACAGAATATTGTGGCGATTCTCGAGGCCATGCCGCTGTCGCGCAGCCTTGGCCGCGCGCTGACGCGCAAGGAGCGCTGGGAGCGCACCGACGCCATCCTCGATCAATTCGGTCTCAATCGCGTGCGCAAAAACAACGCCGCCCGCCTGTCCGGCGGCGAGAAGCGCCGCCTGGAGATCGCGCGCTGCCTGGTCTGCGAGCCGTCTCTCATTCTGCTCGATGAGCCGTTCACGGGCATCGATCCGATCACGATAGCCGACATTCAGCAGATCGTGCGCAAGCTGTGCAAGCAGAACATCGGCATTCTGCTCACCGACCATCGCGTCTCCGAAGTGCTGCGCATCACGGACCGTAGCTATCTCATCAAGGACGGGCAGGTGCGCACGCACGGGACACCGCAGCAAATTGTCAACGACCCCGTCGCCATCAAGGAGTACCTGGGCGAATCGTTCGACCGCGGCGGGTTCGACGCTGCCGCGCAGGCAGCCCCCGCGGCAAGTACGCCTGACGCCACCCTTCACCTGGTCGTCGAGCAGGAGCGTATCCACCGGCTCATTGAACGGCTCAAGGGGGACGACTACGAGCCGGCCCTCGCGGAACTGGCCCAGGTGGGACCGGCAGCGATTCCGGCGTTGCTTGAGGCCCTGGAACGGCGGGATGTGGAAATGCGCCGCCAGGCGTTTGCCGCTTTGCAACGCATCCTCAAAGGCAGCGCCGCGTTTGATCCCTATGCCCCGGAATCCCAGCGGCGTCAGCAGATCGCTGATCTGCGCGAGCGCGTGAGAAGAAAAGCAGGCTGAAAGCCCCTCAGCACGGTTCGCGGGGCCCAGCAGAATAATCCATTTCTCCCTGTCCCTTCGTGCTTCCCTTGCTAGCATTTCTACAAGCGACGTGGCCGGGGCTATAGTCCTGCCCCTTTCGGACACCTCTGAATGGAGAACATCATGGCAAGCTCTGCGCAGCTCATTGAAGAATACCTGGCCGGACCACCGGCGCTTGGCAAGGCGGTGACCGGGATGAGTCGCGAGCAATTGCTGGCCCGGCCGGTACCGGGTAAATGGAGCACCCTGGAGGTGGTCTGTCACCTCGCGGACTTTGATTCCATCCTGGCGGACCGTATGAAACGGATCATTGCCGAAGACCGACCCACCTTGCTCGGCGCCAATGAGAAACAGTTTGCCGCACACCTGGCCTACCACGAGCGGAACCTGGAGGAGGAACTGGCGATTATCGAAAATACGCGGCGACAGTTAGGGCGCATCCTGCGCTCGCTTGCCCCCGAGGCAATGGCCCGAGTTGGTTTGCACAATGAGCGCGGTCCCATAACGCTGGAAAATCTTTTGCAATTGGCGACTCGGCATATTCCCCACCACCTCAAATTTATTGCCGAAAAACGACAGGCGCTCGGGCTTCCCGCATAAAAAAGAGGCCGGCTTGCATACCCCGTTTGCTGCTGCTTTGGGCAGCTTCCTCCACGTGTACAGCCGTCAATCTTGACCACGCTAAGAATAAGCAAAGACTAGACTTTGGGGTAGCTTGACAAGCCGGCGGGACTTCACTACGAAGAGAATACCTTCACGGGCCACACGATAATTTTCGCGTTGTGCGAGGCAAAGAGCGCCGAGATAGGTCTGTTGCTGCGCTTGCTTGTGGCCAAAGAAAGAAGTGCATCATAGGTTGCCAACAACCCGCCGTGCTGCGGTATCGTTGCTGAATTGCCGAATAAGCGGGAGGACGTGCACGAAGCAAGCCTCCACTTTGTTTACCATAATTGAGGATACACTAATGTTCGGTGGCAGAATGCTGGCGGTTTCCTGGTTAGGCGCCGATCAGGATACGTCCTGGTGGCCGCTTCTCGACACGGGCAACGAAGACTTACCGCAAATCTTCTCGCGCCGCGATGAAGACGCTCCGGAAGAGGAAGAGGAGGAGGACGAGGAGGCAGATGAAGAGGATGAGGATGAAGACGAGGACGAAGACTTCGAGGATGAAGACTTTGAAGAAGAGGACTTCGAGGACGATGACCTAGAGGATGAGGATTTCGACGACGATGATTTTGATGACCTGGACGACGAAGATTTCGAAGATCTCGACGACGAGGAAGACCTCGATGAGGAAGAAGACGATGATGAAGAAGACGATGAAGAAGAGGAAGGCGAAGTGACGGACGAAGGCTAAAGGAATTCTCTGTGCGCTGCCAGTGGAACGCGCGACGGAGAACGGCATACCAGGAACAGAGTGCAAGAGACAGGGAAATGCTTCATCAAGTTGTCGGCTGGTTGCGCTCGGAAGCGCGCGCCGGCCGCGCTCAGGGTCGCTGGGCGAAATGGATTGGCCGCAACTGGGCACGCGTCAGCTATGGGCGGCGCGTCGAGCCGACCTGGCTGGAATTGAACCGGCACGAGGTCGTCATTGACGATCTGCCGCCCGCATTCTCCGGCTTTCGCGTAGCGCAGCTTTCCGATTTTCATTGCAGCCGGCATGTCACCGCCGACTACCTCAACGAGGCGGTCGATCTGGCGATGAGCCAGCATCCCGATGTGGTGGTTCTGACCGGGGATTTCATCCATCGCGGCTTCAAGTACGTGGATGCGGTGGCCGAGGCCCTTGGCCGGCTGTCGGCGCCCGCGGGTGTCTACGCCGTGCTCGGCAATCACGATTTCTCCGTACGCAATGCCCTGGGTTTTCGCCGCTATAAGCACTTGCACCGGGCCGTCGCCCGGGCCCTGTCGGCACAATCCATTCGCGTGCTGCACAACCAGTCGGTCTGCTTGCAGCGCGGCGAAGCCAGGCTTCACCTGGTGGGAGTCGAGGACCTGTGGAGCCGGGTGTGCGATCTCAAGCGCGCCTTTGCGGATCTCAGCACGCACCAGCCGCGCATCGTGCTGGCGCATAATCCGCGCACCGTCGAGTTTCTCGCGGGCGAACGCTGCGACCTGATGCTCAGCGGTCATACACATGGCGGCCAGGTGAATTTGCCGGGCGTCGGCCGGCCGACGCTGAGCCGCAAGGCGCGGCGCTTCGCCGCTGGCATGTATCGCCTCAACGGCACGCACCTGTACGTCAACAAGGGAGTCGGCTTTGGCTTTCGCTTCCGCTTCGGCGTGCGTCCCGAGGTCGCCATCTTGACTCTGGTCGCCGGCTATTGATCTTCGCGTAAGACATAGCCTTCGCCGTCCAGTCCTTGCCTGAGAGCCAAAAAAGGGTTTTCACCCTCCGGCGCGCTTTGCACTTCTCCGGACCCCGGTTATAATCAAACGAGGCGTTGAAGAGAGGGAATCGACCAGGGGGCTCGCGCTCACCTCACCTTCGTCGCCCCAGGGGGAACGACATGGCACAGCAGGGGAAATTCTCCAACGAAGGTTCCGAGCCTATTTCCACCAGCGCACCGCTGTCTCGACTCGCCGACCAGAGCCAGCTTGACTTTGAAATCGATTTTTTCGGCGGCATCCTCAAACGCAATAGCGATTATGTCGACGTGCTGCGCGTCATGGGCAACAATCTTACCTTGAAAGGCCGTTTCGCCCAGGGGTTGGACATCGACCGCCGCCTGGTGCAGCTTCGGCCCAGGGATCCACTGGCGCATTACAATCTGGCCTGCAGCTATGCGTTGCTCAAGCAAAGCGATCAGGCCCTGCGGATCCTTCGCAAGGCCGTGGAGCTCGGCTATCGTGACTTCCGCTACATGCGCGAGGATCATGATCTTGACTCCATTCGCCATGACCCGCGCTTTCGGCAGTTGTTGCGTGACTACGAGAATCGCTAGGAGACCTGTCCGGTAGGCCCTAACGCGAACCCATGAACATTCTCTCGCAGGGCGACGGCAAACTCTTCTCGGACCCATCGGCCAACAACGCTCGCGCCTATTTTGCGTCCAAGCCGCGCGCCTTGACGGACAAGCTCACCACCGTCCAGGATGCCGTGGCGCGGTTGGTTCACGATGGCGATTATCTGGCCATCGGCGGCTTTGGCTGCGCTCGTATTCCGACCGCAGTCGCCCACGAAATTGTTCGGCAAGGACGGCAAAACCTGCGCTTTGCGGGACATACGGCCACGCACGATTTCCAGATCCTCTGCGCCGGCAACCGCACCGGACACGGCCGGACGCTCGCCGCCGTCGAGATCGCCTATGTCGTCGGACTGGAAGCGCGGGGCCTGTCGCCGCATGCCCGGCGGGTTTTGCAATCGGGGGAGGTTGCTTGCACGGAATGGTCCAATTACGCGCTGGCCGTGCGTCTGAAAGCGGCGGCCATGGGCCTGCCGTTTTTGCCCGCGCGCTCCATGCTCGGCACCGACACCTTTCGCCGCAGCGGCGCCAAGGAGATTGCCTGCCCGTTCACCGGCGAGCGCCTGTTGGCACTGCCCGCGCTTTTTCCCGACGTGGCGGCAATTCACGTCCACGAGGCGGATCGCTACGGCAATGCGCGCATTCGCGGGACCTCGGTCGCCGACTTCGATCTGGCGCGGGCGGCCAAGCGGCTCATCATCACATGCGAGCGACTGATTCCCAGCGCTGAGATACGCGGCGATCCAACCCGCACGGCTATTCCTTTTTTCTGTGTCGATGCCGTCTGCGAAGTGCCTTACGGCAGTTACCCGGGCAACATGCCCTATGAGTATTTTTCCGACGAGGCGCATTTGTGCGCCTGGCTTGAGGCTGAAGAAGAACCGCAGGCATTTGCCGAATTCCTCGACCATTACATCTACGGCGTACGCAATTTCAACGAGTACCTGGAACGCTGCGGCGGCCTGGAGCAGCTTCAAAAACTACGCTTGCAAGAATTGATGCTGCACCAGAGCGGAGTCTGAGCCTCCGTGGGGGGCGGGATTCCGATCCTGCCGGCATCGGACAGGATTGAAATCCTGTCCTACGGCCTGGAGCGAATGTCATGAATTACAGTTCCATGGAACTGATGATTTGCTGCGCCGCGCGTCTCCTGGAGGATGGACGCACCGTGGCCGTGGGCACCGGGGCGCCGTGCGCGGCCGCCATGCTGGCGCAGCGAACCAGCGCTCCCCATCTCGTTATCTTGTTTGAGGCCGGGGGTATCGCTCCGCAATTGCCAACCATGCCGATCAGCGTCGGCGATTCGCGCACCTTTTATCGCGGGGTCATGGCGACCAGCATGGCGGACGTGATGGAAACCTGCCAGCGCGGCATGATCGACTACACCTTTTTGGGCGGCGCCCAGATCGACGCCTACGGCAATCTCAACTCGACCATGATTGGCGGCACTTACGCGCAACCCAGGGTGCGCTTGCCCGGCAGCGGCGGCGCCAATGACCTGGCCTCCTTGTGCTGGCGCATCCTCGTGGTCACCAACCATGACCGCCGCAGGTTTGTCGAGAAGCTCGACTTCCTGACCACGCCGGGTTACCTGACCGGTCCGGGGGCACGCGAGGCAGCCGGTTTGCCGCCCGGCACCGGTCCTTACCGCGTCATCACCGACCTCGCCGTTCTGGGCTATCACGAGCAAACGAGGCGCATGCAAATCGTGAGTTTGCATCCCGGCATAGCGCTCGAGCAGGTTCAGGAAGCCACCGGCTTTGAGCTTTGCGTGCAACAACCCCTCGGCGTGACGTCGCCGCCGAGCGAGAAGGAACTGTGCATTCTGCGCGAAGAGGTGGATCCCCACCGATATTTGCTCGGAAGGTAGCGTTGCTGCTGAGCCATGAACCGCATCGCTCAAGGCTTCTTCAGGTCAGCGTCCGCGAAGCTGGCCCTGCCTCGGCCTGGCGATTTCCAGGCGCGCCGCCTTGCGAATGCGCTCCGCACCGCACAGAAGCCATGCCTCCCCTTTCAGGGACACGTCGTGACTGGCCTGTAGCCGGTCCACCAGGCCGCTTCCTGCCATAACGTGGAGCGCGCAATGACGCTGCTCGAGCGTGCAGGCGTCCGCTTCAGCTTCCGGCAAACCACGGGCCCGGCACCAGTCGCGCCAGCTCTGTCGCCACACGTCAAGCGGAGGCTCGGCGATCGCTTCCGGCACAAGTTCGCGCCATGCCTGCTTCACCTCAAAGGCGGGCCGCTCCGCCTCGAGCAACCAGCGTTGTTGCTGAACGGCAAAACCGAGCAGCTTTTCCTCCTGCGCCGCGCCGCGCACCAACGCCAGGAGCCCCAGCAAATGTCGTGGTTGAACCACGGCAATGGCGCGCCAGATATCTTGCGGCGACGACCCTGCACCGGCCACGGAATTCTCGTCCACAATATCTGTCACATCCAGAGGGAAACCACGGTGGACCTTCCATTCAGCCGGCTGCTGCAAGCATTCTTGCAGAACCGTCTTATGGAACCGGCACACATCGTTGCCGGGCCAATCCGTGAGCGCGGGATGATTCTGCAGAGGAATGAATACCGGCATGGCAGCCGGTTGCGTGTTTTCCACGAAGTAAAAGGCGCGCCGCTGCTGCTCCCCCCGCAGGTAGAGCCCCTTTTGGACCGCCTCCGCGCCACGCTTCAGAAGCCGCCAGGCGCCGCCTGCTTCTTCCTCTACCAGTTTGTCCAATTGAAGACGTGCGAGCGCCTGCCGCACCAACGCCCGCTCCAGTGCCAGGTTGAGAGCCACTGTCTCGAGCGACGCCGGCCCGGCAAGCGCTACTGCTCTCAAGACAAAAAGAGCAATCGGGTCGATGGGACAAGGCCGTTGCGCGCTTACCAGAGCTTCGACCCGATGAAGCAGGAGATGTCCGACCCAGAGTGCGCTCGGCCTGAACGGCGCGAGCTGAGTCCACCAGGACAGCAGAGTCTTGCTGGAGGGAAAGGCCAATGCAGGAGCAGCCGTCATGGGCTGCCCTGCCGGACAAGAACGGCGTGGCGCTTCTGGGTAAAGCGCTCCAGCCCCTGGAGCAATCGGCTTAACAGATGTTTTTCTCGCTGTGCCGATCTCTGGTCCAGGTGTTCCAACGGTCCTTCCCATTGACAGCGGCGCACCAGCGTGCCGGCATCGCCGAAAATAAGCAGCCGCGCGCGGGCACGCGTCAGGGCAAGGGCCAGCGCCCGGGCATCAGGACTGTAGGCGACGGCGCGATGGGTATGACTACGCGTCAGGCTGAGCAGCACGGTGTCGGCCTCGCGCTGCTGGAAGCACGCGGGCGTGCCGACTTCGATCTTGAAGGGACTGGCGGCAGGCGTCATGGCCTGTTCGAGCAGGTGGCGAATCAGTTCCGCCTGGGCCACCTGGAGCGCGATAATCGCTACAGCGGGCCGCGCGCCATCGCCGGCCGAGCCGTTCGCAGATTGGGCATGCCGGCAAAGCGCCGCCAGGCTGCGAACCACAATCTGAGCCTCTTGAAGATTGACGAATCCTTCCTTCGGAAGCTTGCCGCGCAGATCCTCGGGGAGTCGGTCACGCTGGCGCGGATCGGCAATATCCAACTCCAGGCCAGCACCACCCCGTCTGGCCATACGCGCCGACGAGAACAACACCGTGCGCTCCCTGGCGGGCCTCGTGCCTTCGTCGGGCGGCACAACTTCGTCTCGGTTGGCAGCCGTAGGTACAGCAATAAATTCAACGGCCGGAGGTCCGTCTTGTGCTGGTTCGCCGCACTTCCTGGGAGTCGCCGAGCCAAGAACACTGGACATGAACTCGCCCAGGACAGGCGTCATGCGCTGAAGCACTTCCAGGCCAGCGGTTCTACCCAGATCACGCAAGCCCGTGCGCTGCGCCAACCATTCGGCCACGCGCGGCCAGTGCCAGCCGGCCCGGCGCTCGAACTCGATTCTGCTGGTACGCCAGGAGCCCACGGCCGCGCCGTTGCCGGCGCCGACGCTGTGAACGATTTCGCGGACACCCAGCTCGATGGGGACGCTCTGCTCCGCGGCGCCGGCATGCTGGCTCAAAGTCAGGACGAGCTGCTCGTTGGTCTCGCTATGGCCCAGGGCTGAAGCATCCGCTTCGGGAGTGAGTTCTTGCAATTCGTTGGCAATGAACTGCTTGGCCGCGATGATGCTGAATGCCGGCGGGAATAGGATTTCCACCAGGCGGGGTTCGCATTGCGGCAGCGTCAAGATGCGCAATTCAATGTCCGGGGAATCCGCTACGCGCTCGGTTTCCAGAAACTGGCTGTGCTCCGGCCGGAGCGGTCGCATTTTGCAGCACAGCCGATCGTGCTCCATGACCCAGCGGAAGGGCAATTGGCGCGGGTTGCAGTGGAAGTGTTGCCAGAGCTTATGAAAGGAAGCCGTGGCAGACATGCGCGCGGCAACCCCGCTCTGGGCCCGCCCTTCTTCCGCGGCAGCCAGGCTGTCCTGAACTTCGTCGCCTTCGCAGGCCGGCTGGCCTATGAGAACCCAATGCCGCGCCGCCCGGCCAAGCTTGAGCAACTCTATCTCCGTGAGCTGCTCCGCCTCATCAACGATAAGGCAGTCAAACCGACCCAGCGCACCGGCACCATTGCCGCCGGTATCGCCAAAGTGCTTGTCGGCGGCCAGTCCCTTGACCGTAGCCGCGAACACATTCAGGTACATGGGCAGGTGGTTGTCAAACGCTTGCGGCGATTTTTCCAGGTACTCGGCCCATTGCGCGGCCAGGGCCGCCCCTTGCCCAAGTTGTTCCGCACGAGCCCTGCATTCCTCCCTGGCGGCCAACACCGCGGCGGGCGTGCATTCCACTGGCGTGCCAGCTGCCGCAGGAAGGGCCGCCACAGCTGACTGCCAGTCGACCTGAAGCACGGTTTTTTGCCGCGCCACCGCGTTCAGCTCTGCGTCCAACCCTTGCTGCCGGCGCGCCGCCTCCGCAGCGAGCAATGCTGCGTGTCTGGCTGCATGAGCGTCGTTTGCTTCGCCCTGTTCTCTTTGCAAGCCGTTGAGGGTTCCGACAAGCCGGTCTACTTCTGTCTGCAGATCGTGACGCTGCGCTTCGGCTTCGTGCCATTCCTGGACGAGCCCCCGACGCAGCAAAGCGCGCCACCAGGCGCCCTTCCACAACCGCCAGCTCGTTCGAGCACTAAGGAGGGCTTTGACTTGCTCGCATCGTTTGTCCGCTTCGTTGAGCCGCAGAGTCAGTTCCTGTAAATGACCGCGCTCTGCGGCAACGGTCTTTTCCCTTTCCCTGGCTGCTGCCCCACGGCTGACTTCCAGTTCCCGGACTTGTTGAGCAAATGAGCCTGCTTGAGCCTGCCTGCTCTCGTCCCCAACCTCGGCGGTCACTTCGGCCGGCGCCGCCGCGCGGCGTTCGGCCAGCGCCGTCTGTGCGTCGGCCAGCGCTTTCAACTTATTGGCCAGCTCGGCCAGGCGCGTCCAGGCAGGCTCCAGTTGCCGCAGCCGCTCGCGGGATTGCTTGGTCTCTTCGGCGCGCGCCCGCGCTCCTGCGATGGCCTGGGTGCGCAGAGATTTTTCCTGTGCCGCGTAGGTGAACCGCCGAACGGCGGGTGCAAGAGACTCCACGGATTCTTCAGGACTCAAACATCGCGCGGCACAAAGGTTTGCGCCGGCCGGCAACGCTTCCAAGGCGCGATCAATCGCGGCGGCAGAAGGGGCTGACAGCAACACACGCCTGCCCCTGGCAGCAAGCTGCGCGATGATCTCCACAAGCACGCGCGACTTGCCCGTGCCGGGAACGCCCTGGATCAAGCAGAGGTCCGGCGTTTGGACTGCCCGGGCAACTGCCTCACGCTGCGCCGCGTCGAGTTCCGTATCCGTCACGGCCACCGGCTCGGGGCAAAGGGGGGCGAAGCGCCCCAGCTGTCCCGCCAGGGCCTGGACAAGCAATTCCGGGCCAGGTTCGTGATTCGCTACGTTGGCGGTCGAGGGAAATTGGAATGAGTAGAGCAAGCCCTGGCTCCGGGCCAGGGCCAGCAACTCCTCGCGCTGAGAGGGCGAGACACTGTGATAAAGCTTTTCCCAATCCCACTGGGGCGCGGGGACGGCGGCTGCAGCCGGCGATGCCGCCTCAGGCGCGGCACGGCCCCGGCTCGGCTTCGGAGCCGACTCGGCCAGTCGGGGGGCTGGACGGTCCCTTCGGCTCATCGACGACCCTCGGATGCGACGCTCACTGCCGTCCTCACTGTTCACGGCGGGGCTTGCGCGCCTGCCTGGTGGCGAAACGCGGGCGCTCTTGAAACCGCGGCACCCACGGCCACTACATGGAATTCGTCCTTATTATCGCGTTGTTTACGGGAAAGTGCGCTTGGATTTTCCTTTTTCACGCGATTTTCCCAAAAGGGAATCGCTTCTCCTTAGACGGGATTTGATGGGGGGAACGCCTCATAAACGAGAAACCAAGGCCGTCCGGTTCATTCGGAAGACAGCTATGTCTGGCGGCTTCGCCCTCGTTTTCTAACTTTGTATAACCGATAGCCGGTGCAAGCCGGGTTCATTTCCGTCTAAGTATAGACGTTTTAGCCGCTTCAAGCTATCAGAAGTTGCCTGGCAGGAGCAATAGTGTCGTCTTTCGCTCCGCGAAAGAACCTCCTTTCGCGGAGCGAAAGGCGAGATATTGAGCGCGTCAATCTTCCTGATCAACGCTGACGACCTTGATCGACAACTTGCCGACCACGCGGATGACCGGCAGCAGCGGCCGCATGGAGGTTTCATTGAACCAGCTACTGTCGGTTACCTTGAGATGGGTGGCGCCGACATGGCCCTCGCCGCGCGTTGCATCGATGGACAGCCACTGACCATCGATCCATACCTCGGTCCACATGTGGAAAGCCATGACCGGACCCTTGATCCGGTCCACGGCGTAAACCAGGCCGATGGCGGTGCGTGATGGGATGCCAACGACCCGGCACATCGCCGTCGCCAGCATGCTATGCTGACGGCAATCGCCGCTTCGTTGCCGGGCGACTTCGCCGGCGGGGCAGAAGTCGCGGGTAAAACTGACCTCCATGTTCTGGTGCACCCAGCGCTCGACAAGCTGCGCCTTGGTCCACGGGTCCGGCTCGTTGCCGACCGCCGCACTGGCAAGTCTTTTTACGAGGGCATCGTCGCTGTCAATCCAAAAGCAGCTTTTGAGGTATTCCGGCTTCGGTTGGCCAGGGTTTTCGACAGGGCGCGGACCGTGGCTGGCCTTGACCTTCAGGTCGAAGGAGGAGCCGTGCATGTTCGAGCTCTTTTGCCGCTCATCCTGCGCGAAGGCCGTGCCTGGATCGTCGTCCCCTTTTATCGTGACGCGGTATACGGCCGAACGCGTTTGGTTCGGCCTCGGGATAATGCGATCTAGGCGGATCAGTGAGCCGACAATGATGTCTTTGGTGGCGCCGGACTGCCCCGACGCTGTTAGCTTATCCGCGTGATAAAGGGTCATCTTGCCAAGGAGTGGCATTTCGAATGACGAAACCACCGGCCGCAGGTCCTTGTCGAGCCAGGCGGTCAGGCCAGGTAGCTGCACCGGCCCTTGCGGCCCTTCGACTTTGTCCGGGACTTCTTCGATGCGAAGCAGTCGTTCCTTCTTCCCTTTCAGCAGCCGCACTTCTTCGTAGTCCTTGACCGTTACGCGGTTCGTAAGCACTCCACCTACCGTCGGTTCAAATGACAAAAAGCTGAACTTATCGCCAGGCTTTGCTTTGTGTTCTTGAAAGAGCTTTTCCTGCTTATAGAGTCCGATGACCTTGTCGTCCCAGGGAATGGTTCGCCTGCTTTCATTTTGGCCCTTCACGGTCAATTCAAGCTCGTCGCCCTTGACAATGCCCTGCATGAGCAGAAGGGTGTGCCCGCCCTGGAACTGGCGCATCCACACGCGGCTCACCTTGCCGTCCGCGGTCTCTTCGCTGCCCGACTCCATGCCTATGGCAAAAGTCTGTTCTTGCCGCTTGATATTTAGTTTCAGCTCGGCCGTCGTGACAAAGGACTTCTTGCCATCCCGCTCGACCTCGCGGACGACGGTGTGCGAGTTGCCTACCTGGGCGCCTTCCAATTGCACGATCTCCCAGCTCTCCTCGACCACTCGGCCCTGCGGCTGCTGGGCCCTCACTGGAAGGACCACGAGCAGTAACGCAGTGAGAGAACCGGCTAGCTTTCGCATGGCAAACTCCACCGCCGACAAAGGCGAGACGGTCATTAGTGATTCGTCATTCACACGCGAATGACGAATGACCAATGACGAATGAATGACCAATGATTGGGCCAATCGCCTTCAAAAACAAGGTACAGCCTATGCCACTGTTCGGCATTTTGAAGATGAGGCATAAGGCAAGCCCGGCGGAACCTGTGCGGCTTCCTTATTCTGCCCTGTTTTACATCATATCCTGCGTGCCCGCAGAGCCAACGGTAGATCCAGAAGCCAACGCACCGCTCCACCAAAGCGTCTGCCCCGCGTAAACCATCCGCTGCCAATGACTTTCACGTCGCGGCCTTGCCTGGCCCATAGAATTTCGGCGGTGGATTAGCCAGGGGCGCAAATGCAATCTATACTTGAGCAGACAACCGTTCCCCTACGGGTCCAAGCAACATCTCCCCCCCTCCTAACTCCGCAAGGTGTTTTCGTGAACCCAGAGAAGTTAGCCGCTCACCTGCAAGTCGATCGCTACGGTGACTTCTGGCTCACCGAGGCCGTCCGCCCGTCTCTTGATTTGCAGGTTGTTCCCCGTGAAGGCTTTCGCGTCGGTACCTACCGGGACGCCCAGGCCAAGCTCGAAGTTCCCGTGCTGGTGGCCGCGGTCTCCCGCGAACGCCTGTTTGATGTCTTCCTCGACCTGCTTGATCCGCTCGGCGAGGTCGTGGACGTCGTTGTCGAAACCAGCCATAACAGCGAGGGCGGCGCTCACCAGGATTTGCATCGCGAACAGATCGATCTTCCTGTATTCAAGAGCTATTGCTGCGATTACGAAGACTTGCTGCTCAACGATGGTTGCACCGGCGTGGCGGTGATCGGTACCGGTGGGCCGATGGAAGTACAGTTTGACGAGCACAAGCTGCTGGTCGTCTACGCACAGGATCTGACGCCGTTTGAGCGCGTCCTGCTGGACGCCGGCATCCCCCAGGATGAACAGATCAAGTTCATCACCGAGGGCGAACACCTGCACAGCACCGAGCCGCAGCACGCCGAGGTCTTCGAGCAATTCTGCCTGCGCCTGGGCGTCGAGGAAGTCGCCGAGCATGTGAACTGGTGACTTCCCAGAGCCGGCTCAGGTCATGCCCTGGATTTCCACCGGTCTGAGCTTGCGGCATTTGGGGCAGAAGTAGCCGGCGCGGGTAACCCCATTGCGGATCGGCAGCCTGCTGCGGCCGGTTTCCTCATGACCGCACTGGCTACATTTCTTGCGAAAATAAACCGTAGTTCCGTCCTGACTCACGATTACTGCGCCGCGCACCGCCGTCGCTCTGCCTTTCCTGGGCGGCGGCTGCTGAACGGGAGCTTTCGGCGCTGGCGCGGCCTGCTTCTCTTCGGGAGCATCGATGTTGTCCGGCGCCTGGGCCGGCCGCTTCGCGTGCTCTTTTTCTTGAGGATCTGGGGAAGGCGATAGCGCCGAAGCCTCGGGTGCTCCCTCTGCTGCCGCGGTGCGCTCCGTGGCGATGGTTTCCGCCGCCGCCTGCGGTTCCCTGACAGACTCGTGAGCAGCCACCGTTTCCGTCGTAGGCGGATGGTCGATCGCTGAAGCAGCGGCGGCAAGGTTAGAGACGCCCGCCGCCGCATCCTCGGCAAAGAGATGTTTCACGCGATGCGCCGGGACTCCCCGCGCCATCCCCTCTTTCCAAACCGTATCGCCCGGCTGGATCTTGCCGGCGGCCGCCAGCGCCTGCAGCTCTTCCCCGGAAAACGGCCCCTGACGGGTATCGCCCGTCGCGTAGTACCATTGCACGTTCATGTCAGACTCTCTTTCTAGCGCGGGTTTTTCAGTCGCTCCCGCACCAGTTCGCCGAGGTATTTGACCGGCAAGGTTCCATGGTCGAGCACCGCTTCATGGTAACGGCCCAGATCAAAGCGCTCGCCCTGTTCGCGCTCGATTTGCTGGCGCAGCCGGTAAAACGCCGTCCGGCCGACAAAATACGTGGATAGCTGACAGGAGCTTTGCTTGGCGCGAATGATCTTGAGCAACGCCTCGCCTTCCGTCTGGAAAGCTCCTTCGGTCAGTAGCTTCAGAGCTTCCGCATCGGTCATCTCTCCGCAGTGCATTTTGTGGTCGAGGATCGCGTTGACCACGGCCCGCAGGTAGAACTTTAACTGATTGAGCCGCAGGGCCAGGTCGCCCTGGCCGTAGCCCTGGTCAAGCATCATCTGCTCCGTGTACACCGCCCAGCCTTCCGCAAATACGCCGGACGACAGCACGCGGCGAATCAAAGACGGGTGCCGGTTTGAATACTCAAGCTGCACGTAATGGCCGGGATAACCTTCATGGATGGTGAGGACGTGCATCATGTGCCGGTTGTATTCCTGCAGGTAAGTCGCCACGCGCCGTGTGTCCCAATCCCGGGGCGGCGGGCTGATCGCGTACAGGCTGGCGGCCTGGGCGTCGAGCGGCGGCGCCGGGTTCAAATAGGCGACCGTATTGCCCCGCTGAAACTCCGGCATTTCCACGACCTGGCAGTGGTCCGGCTCGGGAAGGCGCAGGATGTCTTTCTCCTTGATGAAGGCCTTGATTCGCGCCACGATGTCCCGGCCGTCACGCACCAGCTCCTCGACGCGGCCGTGCTCCTGGTTGGCCTTGTCCAGCACTTGCTGTATGGTGGCGCGGCGGCCCTCCGCATCGTCCGGCGGCAGCGGCTTGCCAGGAAAGCTCTGGCCCCAGAGCTGGCGGGCAATCACATACATGTCGCGCTGCACGCGACTCGCCTCGGCCTCGGCTTCACGCAGGACTTCTTCTGCCGAGAGCCCGGCGTCGAGTTCCAGATCCAGCTTGTGCACGAAGCGTTCCTTGCCGAGCCGCCAATCGCCCTTGGCCCGCGGCAGCAAATCCTTTTCGAGAAAATCCTGATATTCTTTCAGGCACGTCACGACCGGCCTAGCCGCCGGTCCGAGTTCGCTGAGTTGCGGCGTCTCGCCCGCGACTTCAAAGATGCCGTGCTCATAGAAGGCAATCGCGCCGCGGTTCTGGCGAATGGCCGTCTCCACGAAAACCTGGGGCGGATTGCGCAGATTCGTCCTGGCGGCGGCAACCACGCGGGGGATGTAGCCCATGCGCGCCACGCAGTTTTTGACATTCACCGCACGAGGCAGCGATGACTGCGTGAGCGGCAGAAAGATGCTGTCGCTGATGTAATCATTGTAGGTGCGCGGGTCGTCTTCAAACGGCTGGGTATGCTCGGCCAGCCAGAGCGCCGCGGCCAGGTGATGCTTGAAGATGTCGTAATCAATCTGGTTGGCTCGGGACAGCTTCGGGTAATCGAATTGCTGCTCCAGGTCGTGGAGGGTCTTGCGTGTTCGGTCCGTCCATGCGTTTCTGGCTTCCCGAGACAGATCATCCAGCACATGATCGTTCCGATGATCGCCCAGGCGCGTTCCCTCCAGCGGCCGCTGGCGGAAGTGCATGTCCAGGAACTGTTGAAAGAACTTCGTCAACGCCGGATCGGGAAGATCGGCGCCGCGCTCGGAAGACATTGCCATCCCCGCCCCCAGCAACACGGCCGACATGAGAATCGTCAAGCACTTCATTTACCTGCTCCCAGCGTATCCCTGTCACTTTAACGGTGAGATTACGGCATGCAAACGAATTCCTTAGCGTTGAAAATCGTGCCAGCGGCCGTCCGGTTCGCGGACTTGATTAGGCTTGAATCTGGCCTTGTAAAGCATGGAAGGGCAGTCGGCGACGTAGTAACCAAGGTAGACGTGCGGAACCCGGCTCCGCGTCGCCCGGTCGATAATGGACAGCACATTCCAAGTTCCGAGCGAGCGGCTGCGCTCGGCGGGGTCGTAGAAGAAATAGATGGCCGACAGGCCACCCGGCAACACGTCCACGTAACCGACGCCCACAAGCTTCGTGCCCAGGTAGTAGCACCATTCTTCCGTGGGAAACGGATTATCGACAAAAGAACTGGCGTATTCCCAGGCGTCCTTGGCCGGGTGGGCGGGCCAGCCCTTGGCTTCCGTTTGAAAGGCGTGATAGCGATCGTAGAGCGCCAGCTTGGCGCGGCTCACTTCCGGCGCGCCGATGCGTAGCTCGACGGCGTCCTCATTCAGCTGCCGAACGCGGCGCTGGCTGCGGTCGGCATGGAAGCGGTCCGCCACGACGCGCAGCGGCAGGCAAGCGCTGCAGCGCCGGCAGCGCGGCCGGAACAGCACGTTGCCAAAACGCCGCCAGCCCTCGAGCATGCGTTGCATGTACTCGGCGGGGGTGATGGCGGCCATGTGCTCGTACTGCAACTGCCAGAGCTGGTCCGGCAAATAGCCGCAGCGGCTCGGGGACGCAACATAGCTCAGTAAAGATTGCATGCTGATTCTTGATTGTACCGCCGCCGCCGGAGCGGACAATCGCGCGCGGTTACTGGATTTGATACTTGCGCGCGGCCCGCCGGGTCAGCCAGTCGCTGACGCCGCTGGGCAGCCATTTGAGCAGCCGCACCTGGTTGGTGGTACTCGCGGGAAAGGCGTAGTAGGCGCGGCGGCGGCGAACGGCGATGACAATACGATCGGCGGCAAAAGCCGCGTCCATCATTTGGTCCTGCGGGACCGGCACCATTCCGGCCAGGGGTGTCCGGATCCAGCCAGGGCAGATAATGGTCACGTCGATGCCGTGCGGCTTCAACTCAACGCGCATGCCCTCCATCAAGGCGTTTACCGCCGACTTGCTGGCGCAATAGCCGAGCATGTGCGGCAGGCCTCGGTAAGACGCGAGACTGGAGATGCCGACAATTTGCCCGCGCTTGCGCTGGAGCATTTCCGGCAAAACTGCCTCCACCGTGTTGGCGACGCCCAGCACATTCACCCGAATTTGCGTTTCGAAATCCGCCGCGGAAAACGGTACGGCTGGATTCTCGAGGCCGATACCGGCGTTGGGAACCACGATGTCGACGGGGCCAAGCTTCTCGCGCAGTTGCATCACCGCCTTGCCGAGTGCCTCTCGGTCGGTCACGTCACCGACTGCCGAGGCAAAGCGCGAGCCGGGCAATTCCGCGGCCAAGTCAGTCAGGGAATCAACCTTGATGTCCAGGGCGGCGATGGCGGCGCCGTCCCTGGCAAAGCGCAAAGCAAGCTGCCTTCCCAATCCGCTGCCCGCCCCGGTAATGAGCACCACTTGATTGCTGAATGCGATCATGGCAATTCTCCGTGAGTGCTTGATCAGTGATGAGTTTACGGCTTTCTCGCCGTTCTGTTAAGCTGCGCATCCGCTCCGGACTGGCGATATGGCCGTGATTTGTCATAATGAGCGGTGCCTCGATCCGAGCTTCGAATCCTCGCGCGAAGGAAGACCAGGATGATGAACGCCAATCTGAGAGAAACCATAACCCGTCTGCTGCCGCGCGTGCGCATGCCTGGCCAGTACATGGGCGGGGAATTGAACAGTATTGTCAAGGACCATCGCCAGGTTCGCGGCAAGCTGTGTCTCACCTTTCCCGATACGTATTCGCTGGGCATGAGCCACCACGGCTTGCAGGTGCTTTACAGTCTCATGAACAGCGATCCGCAGTGGGCCTGCGAGCGCGCCTTCGCCCCCTGGAGCGACTTCGAGGCGCTGCTGCGTCAGAGGCGGTTGCCGCTCTACAGCCTCGAGACCTTCACTCCGCTGCGCCAATTCGACCTGCTTGGTTTCAGTCTGCAGTACGAAGTTTGCTACACGAACATTCTCACCATGCTCGACCTGGGCGGGATTCCGCTGCATGGCAAGGACCGCACGCTCGACGATCCGCTCGTCATAGCCGGTGGTCCGGGAGCACAGAACCCGGAGGTGCTGGCACCTTTCATTGACATCTTCGTCATTGGCGACGGCGAGGAAAGCTTGCCCTGGATCATGGAGCAGTGGATCAACCTCAAGGAGAAAGGCGGTCGCTCGCGGGCCGACATGATCGCCGCCATTGCCGGCAGCTCTCCCTGGGCCTATGCGCCGATGTTCTATGAGCCGGAGTATCACGCCGACGGCACGATTGCGGCGGTGAATCGCACGCGCAGCGACGTGCCCCGCGAGGTCATGGCCTGCACCATCAATCAGGACTTCGACGCCATTCCGCTGCCGACCAGCCCCGTGGTGCCGTTCGTCGAGACTACGCACGACCGCATCGCCATCGAGATCATGCGTGGCTGTCCCTGGCAGTGCCGCTTCTGTCAATCCACGGTGATCAAACGGCCGCTGCGCGTCCGCTCCGTGGAGACGATCGTGCAGGCCGCTTTGCAAAGTTACCGCAACACCGGCTACAACGAGATCAGCCTGCTCAGCCTCAGCACCAGCGACTATCCCGATTTCGAGCAACTGGTCAAACGGATGCACGAGGTGTTCACGCCGCTCGGCGTCAATATTTCGCTGCCGAGCCTGCGCATCAACCATCAGCTCCGCACGCTGCCCAAGCTGGTGCAGGGCGTCCGCCGTGGCGGCCTGACGCTGGCGCCGGAGGTAGCGCGCGACGACATGCGCGAACAGATCCGCAAGAAGATCAAGAATGACGACCTCTACGAAGGCTGTCGCGAGGCCTTCAAGAACGGCTGGCGGCGCGTGAAGTTGTATTTCATGTGCGGCTTGCCCGGCGAGCGCGTCGTGGACCTGGACGGCATTGTGGACATGGCGGAGGAAATTGCCACGATCGGCAAGGAAACCATCGGCCGCTACGTTGACGTGACGGCCTCGGTGTCCAATTTCGTGCCCAAGCCGCACACCCCGTACCAATGGAACGGCATGCAGACGCGCGAATATCTGCGCTGGGCCGGGCAGTACCTGCGCAGCCGTTGCCGCATCCGCTCCGTCCGCGTCACCCAGCACGACATCGAATGCAGTCTGCTGGAAGGCGTGCTGACGCGCGGCGACCGCCGCATTGCACCGGCCCTGGAAGAAGCCTGGCGCCGTGGCTGTCGGCTGGACGGCTGGAAGGAATGCTTCAAGCCTGCCGTCTGGTGGCAAACCTTCGCGGACCTCGGCATCGACACCTCATGGTACTCTCAACGCACGCGGCCGGTGACCGAGGTGCTGCCGTGGGATCATGTGAACGTCAAGAAAGGCCGCGAGTATTTGGAAAAAGAACAGGAACGGAGCGTGGTGCAGTTGCAAGTGATGGCGAACGCAACCTAAGCCGCCATTCGGCCGCGCTGCCTCAGGAAGGCCGCGCAGCTCTGAATAACGCGTTGCTGCTGTTCTTGCTGCAATTCCGGGTACATGGGTAAGGCCAGCACACTGCGGCAAGCTTCTTCGCTGGCAGGAAAGTCGCCGGCCTGGTAGCCGAGATAAGCCAGGCATTCCTGGCGATGCAGCGGCAGCGGATAGTAGATCTCGCAGCCGATGTGCTCGCTTTTCAAATGCCGCATGAGCTGGTCGCGCTGGTTGTTCCCCACCCGGATCACGTATTGATTGAACACGTGCCGGCGATTCGGGCGCACCACCGGCCGCTGCAAGAAATGTCCAAGATGATGCTCATCGATTAAGAGATCATAGCGCCGCGCTGCCGCCTGACGTGCCTCGATCCAGCTCTCCACGTAGGCCAATTTCACGCGCAGCAGGGCAGCTTGCAAGGCGTCCAGCCGGGCGTTCCAGCCCATGTATTTGTGCTGGTACTTCACCTCCATGCCATGCACGCGGAGGGCCGCCATGCGTGCGGCCCATTCCGGGTCGTTGGTGACCGCCATGCCGGCGTCGCCGTAGGCCGCCAGGATTTTGCTCGGATAGAAACTGAAGCAGCCGATCGCGCCCAACGTGCCGGCCCGCTTGCCCTGGTAATCCGCACCGAATGCCTGGGCGGCGTCCTCGACAATCGGCAAATTGTGGCGTTCTGCAACGTGCCACAGCGGCTCCATATCCGCGCATTGGCCGAAGAGATGCACCACCATGATCGCGCGCGTGTGCTCAGTGATTTTGTTTTCGACCTGCAGGGGATCCAGGTTGCAGGTGTCTTCATTGATGTCCGCGAACACCGGCCGCGCGCCCAAGCGGCAGACGGCCCCGGCGGAAGCGAAGAACGTAAAGGGCGGCAAGATGACTTCATCGCCCGGGCCAACATCCAGGGCCTGAAGGGCGAGCAACAAGGCGTCGGTGCCGGAAGCACAGCCCACGGCATGGCCGGTGCCGCAGTAGCGCGCCACCTCGTCTTCCAGGCCGGCGACCTCCGGGCCCAGGATTACTTGCCCGCTGGCAAGCACGCGGTTAACGGCTTCTTCGATCTGCGGTTGCAGTTCCCGGAATTGGGCTTGCAAATCGCACAGCGGGACACCCGTTCCGTAGATCGCACCCATGCCGACTCCCTTCAACCTGAGGCCCGTCCGTGAGCCTCGCCTCTTCCCGAGCGGACGTGTCGCGGAGAGCGTATGCTTGACTCGCAGAGGTGTCAAGGGCAGGCTTCATTAGCGGTTAACGAGGGGCGGCAACTGGTAGTTTGGAGAAGGCATTGGTCATTAGTCATTCGTCATTGGTCATTCGCGAATGACCAATGACCTGCAAGGGAATTCACCTTGACCCCCGTTATCCTTCCTTCAATAATTCGGCGGCCATTATGCGCTTGAGGCGGTCGAAGAAGGCGCCTCATCACCTGGTCCCCGGAAAAATCTCACCAGTGCACGACGGACAGGAAGAGGAACTGGAGCACACCATCGCGCGCCTGGCGGCATCGCCGGCGGAGCGCGTGCGGATGCTGCAGCGCCTTCTCGGAGAAGGGACGTGCCGCCAACTGGGCATCTATCCCATTCCGGAAAGCTTCAAACTCTCCGTCGTCATCCCGGTCTACAACGAGCGCCAATGGATCCGTGAATTGCTGCGCCGCGTGCTGGCCGTGCCCATTCCCAAAGAGGTCGTGGTTGTCGATGACTGCAGCACCGATGGCACGCGCGACACTCTTCGCGAATTCGAGTCCCATGCGGACATCCGGGTCTTCTATCAGCCGGTCAACCAGGGCAAGGGAGCGGCCTTGCGGGAGGGTTTTCGGCAGGCGCGCGGCGACGTCGTGCTCGTGCAAGACGCCGACCTTGAATATGACCCCGCGGAATATCCGCGCCTGATTCAACCGATCCTGGAGAGTCGCGCCGACGTTGTCTACGGCTCGCGCTTCATCGGCGAGAGTCATCGCGTGCTCTACTTCTGGCACTACGTGGCCAACCGGTTCCTGACCATGCTGTCCAACATGTTCACCAACCTGAACCTCACCGACATGGAGACGTGCTACAAGGTTTTCCGCCGCGAGGTGCTGGCCGGCATCAAGCTTCGCTCCAACCGCTTCGGCTTCGAGCCCGAAATTACCGCCAAGATTGCCAGAAAACGCCGTCCGCCTTGGCGCATCTATGAAATTCCCATCAGTTACGCCGGACGCACTTACGAAGAAGGCAAGAAAATCGGCCTCAAAGATGCCATTAACGCGCTTTACTGCATCGTGCGCTACAAGTTGTTCGATTAACAAAGTCCCCGGTCCATAGTCCATAAGTCAGAAGCAGGCCCGCATCGCGCCTTTGATCGGAACTACAGATCAGGAACAAAGAAGGGAATAGCCATGCGACCCTTTACTACAGCGCTCGCGGTAGCGATTGTTATCGGCCTTACGGTCCACGCAGCCGACTTGCGGAATTTTGACGACGCTGCCCTGCATGCCGTTCAGTTTGTCGATGAGAACGAAGGCTGGGCGGTCGGCGATGACGGGGTGGTGTGGCACAGCATCGACGGCGGTCAGAACTGGGAGCGGCAACCGACGGGAACGCGCGCATCCCTCCGTTCGGTCCATTTCCTCAGCCCCTATGTCGGCTGGATCGCGGGGCGCGAGGAGTTGCCGCACAGCCAGGCAAGTGTTGGCGTATTGCTGTTTACGCGCGACGGCGGCTTGAAATGGCAACGCCTGGCAACCAATGTCTTTCCCGGCTTGAATCGCGTGCGCTTTGTCGATGCTAAAACAGGGTTTCTGGCCGGCGACAGCAGCGATCAGTTTCCGACGGGCATCTTTCGCACCCTGGATGGCGGCCGCACCTGGCAGCCTGTTCCCGGTCCGCGTTGCACGACGTGGCTGGCGGCGGATTTCCAGAGCGCCCAGGACGGCGCTCTCGCCGGCGCCTGGACCCGGCTTGGCCTGCTCCGCAACGGCGAGTTCGGCAAGGCCGACATGGAAGATATCCTGGGCGGCCGCGCCATTCGCGACCTGCAAGTGGTCGGTAAACGAGCGGTGGCCGTGGGCCAGGGGGCTCTCCTGCTCACCAGCAGCGCCAGCGCCGGCCGCACCTGGGGTTACGCCAACCCCAGCCTTCCCACCGAGGTGAAGGCATCCTGGGATTTCCACGGCGTTCATTGCCTTGGCGACGACATCTGGATCGTCGGCCGGCCCGGGTCCGCCATGTTGCACAGCCATGACCAGGGCCGGTCCTGGGAAGTCGTGAAAACAGGACAGATCCTGCCGCTCAACAGCGTCTTCTTCACCAATGAGCGGCACGGCTGGGCCGTCGGCGAACTCGGCTCCATCCTGGGCACGACCGACGGCGGCAAGACCTGGCACGTGCAGCATCGGGGCGGCGAGCGCGCCGCCATTCTCTTCGTGCACGCCCGGCCCAGTAGCCTGCCCGTGGACGCCGTCGCCATGGTCGGCGGCGACGACGGCTACCTTGCAGCGGGCTTGCGCGTGGTTTCCTCGGACCCCGCCTCGGCATCGCCCAGCCGCGCGGCCGAAAGCATGCGCCTGTCGGCGGCCATGCGCCTTGCCGGCGGCGCGGCCGGGGAGATGCTCTGGCAATTCCCCATGCCCCAGCACCTTGCGCGCGCGGACAAGAAGGAGCTGGTACAGGCCTGGAATCCCCTGCACGCCGACCGCGCCGCCGAGGAGATGCTCCGGCAGCTCGTCCTGGCCATTCGCATCTGGCGGCCCGATGTGGTGGTCACAGATCATCCGGACGCCGAGGTGTCAGGCTGGCCGGCCGATGCCCTGGTCTGCGAGGCGCTGCATGCCGCCTTCGCAGGGGCCCGCGATCCCAAGGTGTTTCCGGAGCAATTGACTTCACTGGGCCTGGAGCCATGGGAAGTAAAAAAGCTGTACCATCGCTGGGACTCTCCCCAGGGCGCGCAAGTCAAAGCCGACCTCACACAGGTCAGCCACCGACTCGAAGCGACGTTCCGGGATTTCGCCACGCCGCCGTCAAGCTTGCTGGCCGACACGCCGATTGCCCTGCCCACCGTGCGTTTCTTTCACCTGCTGGACGGCCGGATTCCCGGGGCCGCGAATCAGCCCGAGCTGATGCGCGGCGTGGAGTTGATGCCCGGCGGCGTGGCGCGGCGCAAGCTGCCGCCCACAGCCGGCCTGGCCCAGGAAGTGGAAAAAGCGATTCGCACGCGTAGAAACCTCCAGGCCCTGGCCGAGCTGCCGCCGACCGAGCTTGCTGATCCCAACCGCATGCTGGCCCAGGTCGGCCCGATGCTGGCCAACATGCCGGACGATCAGGCGGCCCCGGCGGCCTTTGCCGTCGCCAATCAGTTCGTGCGCGTCGGCCAGTGGACCCTGGCTCGGGAATTGTTTCTGCTCATGGTCGATCGCTATCCCTTGCACCCGCTGTCAGCCGATGCCTATCGCTGGCTGATCCGCCACAACAGCAGCAGCGAGGCCCGGCGACGCCAGGAGCTGGGGCAATTCTGGATGTTTTCCCAGACCCAGATCGCCGCCAGCCCGGAGCACGTGCAGGCAGAATCCGGCATGGCAACTCCACCGCTCCGGACAGTGAATGGCGAGGAAGCGGTCCGCACGAACCCAGCGCGGCCTCCGCGAATGGTTGGCTGGACCAACCTCAATACCAACCGCGAGGACGTGACCCACACCAACCAGCTCACGATGCTCAGCAAGGAAAAGGAAACGCGGGAGTGGTATCAGGGCAGCCTGGACATCGGCAAACGCTTTGCCGCCTTTGGGCCACTCTACGCCAGCGAGCCGTCGGTTCAATTCTGCTTGCAGTCGGCGCATCGCCAGCTCGGCGAATTCGACAAGGCGCGGGAATGGTACAACCAGTTCTACCGCGAGCACGCCGACGGCCCGTGGCGTGACGCAGCCGGCTCGGAGCTGTGGCTGCTCGACCGCAACGGCCTGCCCCCCAAGCCGGTGATCTTTTGCCGGCAAGCGGGCGCGCGGCCGTTTCTCGACGGCGATTTCAAGGACCCCTGCTGGCAAGGGCTCAAGCCCCTGGCGCTAAAGAACGCGGTCGGCGACACGGCGAAGGACTATCCCACCGAAGCCTGGCTGGCTTATGACAAGGACTTCCTTTATGTGGCTCTGCGCTGCCGCCATCCGGCAGACCGCTATGTGCCGCCGGTGAAAGCGCGGCCGCGCGACGCCGACCTGCGGCCCTTTGATCATGTCAGCCTGCTTCTCGATCTGGATCGCGATTACGCCACGTACTTCCGGCTCGAGGTCGATCAACGCGGCTGCGTGTGCGAAGATTGTTGGGGCGACCGCTCCTGGAATCCGCGCTGGTTTGTGGCGTTGCATAGCGAGCGCGACTACTGGCAGATCGAAGCCGCCATCCCCATGATCGAGCTGACCGGCGATACCGTAGCCGCGGGCCGGGCCTGGGCCTGCAACATTGTCCGTACGCTGCCCGGCCGGGGCGTGCAGGCCTGGTCGCTGCCCGCGGAAGTGCAGCCGCGCCCGGAAGGCATGGGTCTGCTCATGTTCGTTCCCCAGCAAAAGGCGGCCTCGGCCACAAGCCCGCACGGCAACTAAGCCAAGTCAGCGTGCCCCATTCGCCAGCACACCAACCCGACGCGCCAGTGGGGCCCCTCGCTGGCGCTTCGGGTTACAATACTGTGGAAATCGTGCCTGCTGATTAGAGAGCGAACCTCCGCTGCGCCGCGGTTGTCAGCAAGGCCGTCGTTCTTGCGAAGAACCGTAGTCACAAACCCGAGGACCTTATGACCGCACCCCAGTACCCGGCCGGCCCCTACCAGCCGGAGCCCAACCCGGCGCCGGGCCGCCGCGCCGAACTGATCGCTGAGCTTGAAGGCGCCCCCGCAGCCCTGCGCCGGGCCGTGACCGGCCTGTCAGAGGAGCAACTCGACACCCGTTACCGGAACTGGACCATTCGGCAAATCGTGCACCATTTGGCGGACAGCCCGTCCACATCTACATCCGCTTCAAGTGGACTCTGACGGAGGACCAGCCGACCATCAAGGCCTACAACGAGGGCGACTGGGCCGCGCTGCCGGACTCGCGCGCGGGCGACATCCAGGCACCCTTGACCCTGCTGGAAGGTTTGCACCGGCGCTGGGTTGTGCTGCTGCGCTCCATGTCGGCGGAGCAATTCACCCGAGGTTTCCTGCATCCCGAAACCGGCAACACCGTCATCTTACAGGACGCGCTCTCCCAGTACGCCTGGCACGCCAGACACCACACCGGCCAGATCAACTGGCTGCGCCAACAACACGGCTGGTAGCAACTTGAGACAAGGCTGCATCTGACAAGCGGAGCGAAGAGACGTGGATCGGCGTCGATTCGGAGACGCTCGTCGAGATTGCTTGCTAAACCGCGTTTGTGTGGCAGCTAATCAAAACACAGCAAAGACACGCCGCCGGCAGCTGATCATGATGGCAGCGTTGCTCGCTCTCATCTCAGGCGCCGCCATGATGTTCAGCGAGGACAATTCGAAGTATCAGCCCCTCATCCCGGTATTGAAAAGAGCTTTGCAGTCGTCGCAGGCTGGTTCAGGGGTTGGTAATCTATTGAGAACACTGCAAAATGAACGCCAATAGCCCGGAGATCCCAGGGAAGATTGCAGGACAGAGGCTCGGCTCTTCAAGCGGGTGCTAAATGGCGAAGTCTAACGACGACCGAAAGAGCAGGTTGGCCAGCAGTTGGTTCCGCATGCCGTCGTGCTCATCGTGCAGAAAAGAGATGCGCCGAAGCAAAGGACGACGCCTCTACAGAATTAGAAATTGTACACATTGTGGAGTTCCTCTTGATCAGAAAGGAATCTGAGAGGGAACGCGACTTGGTAGAGGAAACGGGTGCGCCTGCCGTGGACACCGCGCTGGGTCGGCAATCCCAACCCTTCGCCGCGGCCATGTTGGTGGTGGCGTGCCTGTGCTGGGCCGCGTTCTTCTCGCTCTGCAAGAACTGGCAGCAAGCGGCCCACGCCTGTCCGGGCGGGGAGCTGGTCGCGAGCTTGACGCTGTTAGGGGTGCGCACGCTCATCGCCCTGGCCGCCTTCGCGGTCTTGAAGCCGCGTCTTTTCCTGAAGCCGAGCCGGCGCGTGATCGCAGTCGGCCTCCTCCTCGGTACGTTCAACTGCCTGGGCAACATTTTCCAGGTGTGGGGCCTCGCCTCGACTTCACCCGCCCTGTCCGGTTTCTTCACAAGCCTGGCCAGCCTGTGGGTGCCGATATTCACGTTCCTTTGGCTCCGTCAGCCTCTTACGCGGGCCACGGGGGCCGGCATGGCCCTGGGCGTCACGGGCCTGGCGATTCTCGGGATTAACCCGGACCAGTCGTGGGGCATGGGTTTCGGAGACGGCCTGACCGTGTTGTCGTCGTTCGCCTTCGCCTTGTTCATCCTGTCGCTTGACCGCCTGGGCCGGTCCGTCAACTCGTCCCACCTGACTCTCGTGCTGATCGCCGTGACCGGGTTGCCGACGTTGTTGCTGGCCGTGGGCCTCGCGGCCTGGCAGGGCAACCTGGTCGCCTGGCTGACCTGGCTCATGGAGATACTGCGGCAACCCGCCGTGGTGCGCGACGTGCTGCTCTTGACGTTGCTCAGCACGATGCTGGCCACACACCTGATGAGCACCTACCAGCCGCGCGTGCCCGCAAGCCGGGCAGCCCTGATCTACCTGTTAGAGCCCGTCTTCGCCGCCGCCTTGTCGATCGTCGTGGGCCACGATTGCGTCACGGGACGGCTGCTTCTCGGTGGAGCCCTCATCCTGAGTGGCAACGCCCTCGTCGAGATTCCGCTGTGGCTCCGCGACCTTCGGGGAAGACGGCCGGGATAACAGATCTTCTTGCTTAGTGCCCGTCATTCCGGCAGCGGCGTATGTTGCGAGGGTTTTCCAGGTCGGGTTACAATGCTGCAACGCCTACACGCTCACATGGGGGAGGCCAACGATCAGGTCTCCTCTTTCCGTTTCGGACTGGACTTACGACTTGCACCATTCCGGCGATTGCCTGCCTCGGCTTTTCTTTTTGCGCCCGACCGGCGTGGATCACGGTCCGGGTCGCTCGTGGTCTTTTGCTGCATGCCCATGACTACCAGGGCCAGGGCGACGCCGATGAGCACAACGGCAACCGCAGCGCCGCCCCAGAGGATGAGCTTGTTGGATTCTTTCGGCGTCGCGGCGGCCGGACGCAGCTCTGCCGTGGGCTCTGGGGGCGGAGTTGGCCTGGCCTTTTCGGGCGTCGTCGGCGCGGTGGAGGTTTTGGACGTGCTCAAGCTGGCCACGGTTGACTTGCCCGCGGGCGTTTTGTTTTCTGGAGGCGGCGCGGCAGGAGGAGCCGGCGGCGGTGTCTGGGCCTTGGTCTCCGCAGGCGGATCTTTCCTGGCGAGCGGTTTGTCGAGCACGGAGGGATCGGCACGCAGTTTCGTCGTCAGGTCGTCGGCGAGGTTGGCCTGCCTGAGGAAGAGCAAGGCGAAGGACGAATTGATGACTTCGTTGGCGGCGTCGCCGAAGGTCTTCACGTCCCAGTAGCCGTCGGGCTTGATGTTGGCCAGGAGCATCTCCGCGCCCCAGCGGTACCAGTCCTTGTCGCCGATGGTCTGGAGATCGTAGATCATGGCGACGCGCTCCAGGGCCCACATGAAATAAAGATCGCCCAGGGGGATATTCTCGATCCGGCCGGCCGGTTGGCCGACATGGTTGGCCAGGGCCTGAAAGCCCTTGAGCGTCACCGGCTCGTCGGTGCGCTTCTTCTTCTCCGCCGCGCGTGCGACGGCCTGCTCCGCCGTCCTGGCCGCATGCACGCCGTTAAGCGGGCTGGGATTGGCGGCCAGGCCGGCGACGATCGCCGCAGCATTGGTGGTCGGCGCGGCGCCGGCTGCCTCCGCGGCGGGAGTAAAGCCGCGCTCGAGGGCCAGGCCGACTAGCCCGGTGCAGGTCATGGTGGCGGTGGTCGGCTTGCCGCCGCCCAACTGGTACTTGTAGCCCCAGCCGCCGTCGGGATTCTGGCTGGTGCGGAAGCGCTTGCCGATCAACTTGAAGCTGCGCTGCACGCGCACGCCGTGCCGCTGCGCGACCCAGAGCGCCAGGGCCGCGAAATGCGTGTTGGAATTATCGGCTTCGTCCTCGGCCGCCGGAGGCTCCGGTTGCACTTGTTTCTTCTTCGTCTTCCTGGCGTCGGGCACCTCCCTGGCCATGAGCTTGTCCGGATCTTGAAACACCGGCAGCTTCTTGAGCCAGGGTACCAGCCTGGATCGATCCAGGCGCTCGTCCTCCAACGCCTTCTTGAGTTGATTGTGCTGGGCGACGGTGCGATTGGGGCAGGCATATTTCCAGCCGCCGGTGGCGGTCTGGCCGGCAATCAGCCGGAGAGCCAGCACCTGAATCATCTGGTCGATCGCCTTTTTTTGCGTGAGAGCCTGCAGGAAGTCGTCGTTGTTGCTGCCCAGCCGATCGAGAAACATGATCGCCAGGGCCAGATCGTAGGTGTTTTCTTCCTTGGCCGAGCGTTCGTTGATAAAGGCGGCGGCTTTCTGGATTACCGAATGATTGGCCGGCATGCCGCATTCCAGCAAGGTCAGGGCCGGCAAGGCAGCATAGCCCAGCCGATGCGGCTTGTCCGTGGCGGCCCAGGAGCCGTCAATGCCCTGGCTATTTTTCAGGAAGATCATGCCTTGCAACATGGCCTGGTTGACCTTCACCTGCTGCGCGGGCGGCAAAGGCAGCGGCTCGGCATGGGCGGACGGGCAGGCCGACATAACAACTGCCAGACCGGCGATGACGAGTAGATGAGGGTGGCGTGGACCCGGTGCCACGGAATCCGCCAAACTGTTCACGGCGCAGAGCCTGGCCAATAGCGTCATGGGAGGACTCCTAACAAGAGCTGTTCCAGCCCCCCACAATAGGCCAGACGCGCCTGGGTCGCAAGCAAAAAGTCCGCTGGTTCCGCAGATATGCTGAGCCGATGCGCGGCGGCATTCTGGCGAATGCCGCTACTTGAGATCGGCTTACTGGGAGTTCTGCAAGAAGACCTGAAGCTGGCCGTTGCTGAGCGGCTCCACAAATTCGCAGCCGACGCGCCAGCTATGCTTGGGTCCCGGCCGGAGGTTCATGATCTTGGCGATAATCTTCCATTCCGGACGCCAACTGGGGATCAGCGGCTCGAGTGCGAGCACCGTCCCTGGGATGATGTGCCGCTGCAGGACCAGGGCGATGCCGCGCGTGGAAACATCGACGATGCGCGCCATGTTCCAGGTTTCTTCATGGCCCTGGGGATTGTCCTGGTCCTTGTTGTACAGGGCCTTGATGTGGCAAAGATAACGCATTCCGCAGCGGCGCTGGTCCTTCAGCGTGCCGATGGGTATGGTATCGGGCGCAACGTCCGATTCGTTCATGACTGCTCCTTCAAAGCACAATAATTCATTCCAGCCAGTCCCGCAGCTCTTCTTCGCTAAGCTGCGTGGCCAGCTCGGCGCCGTGGAGCCATCCGCCGGACTCCTGACGGCAATGCACCACACGAACCAGCAGCGTCTTGGCCTTCGAGGAACGCACCGGTTCGACGGTGAGCAGGGTGCCCTCGGGGGCCCTGCGGCTGAGATAGAGGCCGACGCCGCGCTGGGACAGATCGCGGATGGTCGCGAACACCGGCTCCTCGGTCAGGTCGCGCAGCACGGCGACGCTGGCGCTGGTGCCGCACAGGAAGCGCACGGCGCCGCGGCGCTCGTCCGCCTCGGGGTCGTGGAGCAGCTCTTCGCATTCGCGAATGACGTCATGGCGCACGCGGTTCTTGCCCGCGCGTTTGGCTTCATACATGAGGGCGTCCACCTTGTGAACCAGCGTGTCCACCTTGGTGGGCGGCTTGAGGAATGTGGCGGCGCCGATGCTGAAGGTGACCTTCGAGCCGTCGCGGATTATCTCACGCCGCAACGACTCGCGCAGCTTGAGCAGGGCCGCCGTGGCGCCGGCGGCGTCCGCCTCGGGAAACAGCAAGGCAAATTCATCGCCGCCCATGCGCGCCAGCACATCAATGGTCCGTATGTTTCTCTGGATCACGGTGGCCACGCGGCGCAGCACCTCGTCACCGGCCGTGTGCCCGAGCTGGTCGTTGATCGCCTTGAAATCGTCCAGATCGAAGTAGGCCACGGTCAGGGGCCGCAGCGAGCGCGCCGCGCGTTCCAGCTCCTGGCAGGCGGCTTCGTAGAACGTACGCGCATTCGAGGCCCCAGTCAGCAAGTCAGTCCGGGCCAGAAAGCGCTCGCGCCGGAGCGCGTCGCGCAAACGTGTGAAGAGGCCGGCAGACAGGGCGAAAAAACCGAGATGCACGATGCCGTTCCACAGGCGAACGACCGGAGGCATGCCGGGGTGTTGCAGGGCATCCACGCCGTACCAGGCGCCGGCAGCTACGACGGAAAGCAGGATGCCGTGCGCATAACCGCCTTGCCAGGACAAGGCCGCGATGGGAACAACGTAGAAGAGCGCAAAGGAAAGCTCGGGGCCGAGCACGTAATCCATGCAGGCAATGAGCAAGACGAGCACCAAACTGCACAGGGCGGCGAGCATGGTAGACATAAGCCCGGGAAGCACGAGAATGTACCAGCCCAGGGGCCCCCAGCCCTGGCCGCGCTTCAGCGTGCCGCTCGGCAGGGGCAGCGATTGCTCAGAGCTAGGCGTGGCAATGTCCAAGAATCCAAACCTGTTGCAGAGCGCGGCATAACCGCGCACCAGGGCAGCGCTCAACGGAATGGCAGAAGCAAGCGGACGCGGGCCGCCTGAAGGGTCGGCGTCTTCGATGAGTCCGTGCATATCCCCTTGGTCATCCATGCAGGCCTGCCGGGGGAGAGACTGTTCCGGCGTATTGTCCTTGGTTGTTTTTTCGCAGGGGGGATCACTCAAACATAGGTCGTGCTACCGGCCGTTGCAAACACGGCGCTGGCGAATTCTGCAACAGATTTGACCACAGCATAATTGGGAGCTAGGGTTTGCTTACCATGAGCATTTTCTCGTCGAAAACGGATCGGCCTGCCTCCCCGGCAGTCTCACGAAGTCCACAGGAACAGCCGGCTGCCAAGGGCGCCGAATGCCGGGTTTGGGAACGGCACGGCTGCGACATGCAGGCCGCCTGCCAGTCGGTGGCCAACCGGTCGTCCAACGATCTCATGTGGCCGGCGACCATTCGCAACATCTCGCGCGGCGGCGTGGGGCTGGTGGTCGACCGGCGTTTCGAGCGCGGCACCGGCCTGTTCATTGAGTGCCAGACCAAAAAGGCCGAGTGCGTCGGACCGTACATGGCGCGTGTGGTGCACGCCACTTCTCGGCCCGATGGCATCTGGCTGCTGGGCTGCAGCTTTGTCCGGCCGCTGACCGACGAACAATTGAACGAATTCCTGCAGGCCGCCGCCCTTCAAGTGGACCGGCAGCCCAAACGTCTGGCGGAGGTCGAGCGCGTCACGGCCCGCGTGCTCAACGAGAAACTGCCGCCCGGTTTTCAAAAGCGCGACTCGCGAACCAACCTGCTGGCCGGCGTTGCTCTGGAAGGTGTCACCTCCGAAGGGGAAACCGTGCGCCTCATGGTGCGCCGGCTTTGCCTGATGACCGGCATCTGGCCGCCCGCCGACGGGGCGCTTCTGCAGCTCTCTGTCCTAACCACAACGGCGGAGACGTTCACCACTCATATCCGAGCCCTGACCTGCTCGCAACTCGAGGGACGCTGGACCATCCGCTACGCTTTTGCGGAGCCGCAGCCCGCTCAGGTGCTGCGCGTGTTCGGCCACCCAGTACCTGCCGACCCCATCGAGGAGTAAGGTTGCGCCTCGGCCCACGCGGCCGCTCTCGCTGCGCACTCTCGCCGATCTGTGCGCAGGCACGGATAATGCTACCATGTGGTATCCTCAGCCGACCCCAAACGACAAAGCCGGCTCGAAGACGGGCATGGGCGATCAAATAACCGGTTATCGACTCTCGCTTGTCCTGCCTGCCTGGAATGAGGGTGAAACCATCGGACAGGCGATCCGGGAGGCAGACAGGGCGCTAGCAGCGCTGACGTACGATTACGAAATCATAATCGTGGATGACGGCAGCAGCGACAGCACCGCCGCTATTGCGGCGGGCGCGGCTGGGGATAATCCGCGCATACGCCTCGTAAGACATGAGCGCAATCGTGGTTATGGCGCTGCCCTGCGCAGCGGGTTTCAAGCCGCGACCCTGGACCTGGTGGCCTTCACTGACGCCGACTGCCAATTCGACCTCGGCGAATTGCGTTCCATGCTGCCGCTTACACGGCAGCACGACGTGATCTGCGGCTATCGGCTCGACCGGCACGAAGGCGTACGGCGGCGGTTTTTCTCCTGGGGTTACAATCGCCTGGTCAAGATGCTGCTCGGCAGCCCCTTGCGCGACATCGACTGCGCCCTCAAGATTTTCCAGCGCCGGCAACTCCTGGCGCTATTGCCGGCGTACGACAATTTCTTCGTGAACACGGAAATGATTGCCAGGGCCCGGTGCCACGGGCTTTCCCTGGTCGAAGTCGGCGTACATCACCGGCCGCGCGCGGCCGGGCACAGCAAGGTGTCGCTGCTCGACATCCCGCGGACATTGCGCGCCCTGCTCCCGTTCTGGTGGTCCCTGCGCATCAGGCCCCTCTTTGCACGTCAGCGTGGTCGTCGTTAACATGGCAGAGCACTCCAGGCAAGCCGCCCGCGATCTCTTTCATCGCTCAACCCGAGGAGTTATGTTCTGGCGTCATTTTATGCCGGCCGCAAGCTTGCTGCTTCTCGCGCTAGCCGCCTATGCGCCAGCGTTCAACGGGGCCTTTCTCTGGGATGACGACAAGTACATCGCGCTCAATAAGACCTTGAAAAACGCCGACGGGCTGGCCAGGATCTGGTCCACGCCGGGAGCGACGATTCAATATTACCCGCTCGTCTATTCCACCTTCTGGGTGGAGTATCACCTCTGGGGACTGAAACCCATTGGCTATATCGTCGTGAACACGCTGTTGCACGGAACCAACGCAGTCCTTCTCTGGCTGGTGCTGCGCCGGCTTGGCGTTCCAGGCGCCTGGCTGGCGGCAGCCATCTTTGCCGTGCACCCTGTGCACGTCGAGTCGGTCGCCTGGATCCAGGAGCGGAAAAATGTTCTGTCCGGCTGTTTCTTCTTTGCGGCAATCCTGGCCTATCTGCAATTTGCGGGCGTCCAATCAGATAACAGAGTTTCGGCCATCTCGCCGGAGAAGGCGCGGCTGGGTTCGCCTGGCTGGTACGTCCTGGCCCTCGCGCTCGCACTCTGCGCCTTGTTGAGCAAGACAGTAACTTGCTCCTTGCCCGCGGTCCTGGCGCTGCTGCTTTGGTGGAAACGGGGGCGACTGGGCGTGCGCGATTGGCTGGCCCTGGTCCCTTTCTTTGTGCTGTCCCTGGTGCTGGGATTGGTGACCGTGTGGGTCGAGAAGAAATTCCTCGGTGCGGAGGGCGCAGATTTCCATTTGTCTGCGCTGGAGCGCTGCCTGCTGGCAAGCCGGGCTCTATGGTTCTATGCAGGGAAGCTGGTCCTTCCCGTAAATCTCGTCTTCATCTATCCGCGCTGGCAAATCGATGCCACCGCCTGGTGGCAGTACTTGTTTCCCCTGGCTGCGGTCGTCGTGCTCGCGCTATTGTGGCTATGGCGCGGCAGAATCGGCAAGGGCCCGTTGGTGGCAGTGTTGTTCTTTGCCGGCGTGCTTTTGCCCACCCTCGGCTTTGTTAACTTCTACTTCATGCGCATGTCCTTCGTTGCCGACCATTTCCTCTATTTGCCAAGTGCGGGTTTGTTGGCCCTGGCCGCCGCCCTGCTGGTCAAAGCTCGGCAACGCTTCCCGGATAGTTCGCGACTGTTCGCCCTTGTCGCAACCGCTGTCCTGTTGTTTCTGGGAGGAGCGACCTGGCTGCAGGAGCGGCATTTTGCAAGTCAAGAGGCGCTCTGGACGGACACGCTGGCAAAGAACTCAGAGTGCTGGCTGGCACATAACAATCTGGGAAATGATCTGATGAACCGTGGCGAAGACGGCAAAGCGTTCCACCATCTTAATGCCGCCCTCGCCCTCAAACCCGATTACGAGTATGCCCACTACAATCTCGGCGTGCTCCTGGCCAGACATGGGAAACTTGCTGAGGCGGGCGAACACCTGCGTGAAGCGCTGCGCCTGGCGCCTGACAGTTTCAACGCGCGCGAACACCTGGGCTGGGTCTGTCAGCAGCAACATAAGCTGGAGGAGGCCGCGCGCTATCTTGTCGAAGAAACCGAAAAGCACCCGGACTCCGCGCATGCCTTCTACTTGCTGGGAACCGTGCGCGAAGAGCAGCAAAACTGGAGCGCGGCCTGCGCTTGCCTGCGTCGGGCTTGCGAGCTGCAGCCTCAAGAATCCTTGTACCAAGAGGAGCTGAGCAAGGCGCTCCGGCAAAAAAATTGAGGGCAAAAAGATGGGCAAGGCAGTAGGCGATGCAGCTTCTGGCAGCGGACCCGCCGGGCTGCATTTTGCCATTTTTTTGCCCGGCTATTTTTTCGCCACAATTCTTACTTCTGAAGATTCCAGCACCCCAGCTTCTTTGCATCACGCGCATAAAGGAAGCCGTTGGCAAGGGCGATGGGGCTGCGGCTCGGTTTGCCAAGAATCTTGGCTCGGGCCTTTTCCTTGTAAGCCTCCGGGGTCGCCTGAACCATGACGAGCTCGCCGTTCTCGGAAAGGAGGATCAAGTTGCCTTCCGCCAGCACTGCCGTAGCGCATCCGAAGCCTTCCTCGGTCCAGGCAACCTTGCCCGTTTTCATGTCCACGCAACGCAGCCTGGCCGTTTGCTCCTGCCGGCCGTCACAGCCGTACAGATGGCCCTGATACGCCACGCAGGTGTTGTAATGATTGGACATGACCTCATCGCTTTTCCAAACTTCCTCGACACGATCCTTGTGGACGTGCAGCAAAATGGCTCCGGTGTTATAGCACGCAGAGAGAAACACAAAATCATCCACAATCACAGGACAGGCGGCATTGACCGAGGCGTTGTTGTTCGACCGCCAGTGCTTGCTGTAGTTGACTTTGCCGGTCTCGGGATCAAGGGAGACGATTCCCTCGCGCGTGAAGAAAACCGCCTGGCGCACGCCGGCAAGCGTGGCGGCCACGGGAGAGGAGTAGCTGCCCTCGTGGCTGGTGGCTTTCCAGATCTCCTTGCCGGTGTCCTTGTCGAAAGCGACAATGCCCGCGTCCTTGCCCCCCACATTGACGAGCAGCAGGTTTCCCTCCACGAGCGGCGACGCGCCCACTCCGAAGAAACTCTTGGGGATGCTGTAGTCCGCGCTGAGCGATCGTTCCCAGACCTTCCGCCCGCTCCGAAGCTCCAGGCAATGAAGCCGGCCTTCTGCGCCCAGCGCATAGACGCGGTCGCCGGCAATGACGGGCGTGGCCCGCGGCCCGTCGTCAGAATTGAATTGATCGATATAACCGGTCGGATAGGAAAACTTCCACTGTTCTTTGCCCATGGCCGTATCCAGGCAGGCAACCACTTCTTCATCGCCGACGCGGTGGAAGAGGATAAGCCTGTCGCCGGCAATTGCGGGGCCGCTGAAGCCGGCGCCCACGGCTTTCTCCCAGCGTAACGGGGGTCCCTCCTTCGGCCAGGACGGCAGCAGACCTGTTTCCGCGGAGACGCCGTTTCGTTGGGGCCCGAAAAGCTGCGGCCAATCCCCGGCCCGAGCGGCCAGGGTCAACGTGACGCCGGCAAGAACGGTGACAGCCATGAATCCAGCGCCTGTACGGGCCATCGCAAAATTCCTTTGCGGTTAAAGCCGATCTTGATTACCGGTACAATGTGCACGATGATGGATCAGTTTAACGCATCGGCAGGCATCAGACCAGACGCCCATGTCCCCGGCCAGGTTATGTGAGGTTGCCCTTCGTGGTTCACTTTCGCAGCTTTCGCAATTACGATCCGCCGGGCCTGGCCGTGATCTGGAATGAGGCCTTCATCGGCCGCGGCGGCGTCAAATTGCGGCACAGCTCGCCCCTGGAGAACTACCTCTTCGCCAAGCCCTATTTCGACCCGCAGGGCCTCATCGTCGCCGTGGACAACGATCAGCTCATCGGCTTCGCGCATGCCGGGCTGGGCTCCAACGATGAGCAAGCGGGCGTCTCGACGGAATCCGGGGTGATCTGTGCTCTCGGCGTTCGCCCCAGCCATGCGCGCCAGGGCATCGGCACGGAATTGCTGCGCCGTTGCGAGAGTTATCTTACCGGTAAAGGCGCGAAGACTTTGTTTGCCGGCCCCATGGCGCCGCACAATCCGTTCTATCTCGGGCTCTACGGCGGCAGCGAGTTGCCTGGCTTTCTGAGCAGCGACCCGACCACCGAGCCGTTCCTGCGCCGCCATGGCTACGACATTCACGACACCTGCCTTGTGTTTCAACGTTCGCTGACTCAACCTGCCAATATCACCGATCTGCGCTTCCCGCATTTGCGTCAACACTATGACGTGCGCATTGTGCCGCGCAGCGGCATCGCGAGCTGGTGGCAGGAGTGCACGCTCGGACCGATCGAGCTGGTCGAGTTTCACCTGCTCGACAAGGCGAGCAACCAGATGGTCGGCAAGACCGCCGTTTGGGAAATGGACCTTTTTAGCTGGCGCTGGAACCAGCCTGCCGTCGGCATCATGGAGATCGAAGTGGTCCCGGAATTTCGCCGCCGGGGCATGGCCAAGTTTCTCCTCAGTCAAATGCTCCGCTATCTCCAGGAGCAATACTTCGGCCTCACCGAGGTGCAAACGATGCAGCACAACCAGC
>Ga0207022_10015_pt1 | contig 52487 bp, 47 predicted proteins | sample Alteio_BWMinCont_46_FD_153307 | JGI IMG/M metagenome (GOLD analysis project Ga0207022, IMG submission 153307) | Enriched cells from forest soil in Barre Woods Harvard Forest LTER site, Petersham, Massachusetts, United States -... | ecosystem: Environmental > Terrestrial > Soil > Temperate forest >... | reverse complement strand
TCAGAGGGAATTACCACGATGCATGAAAAGGCGGCGAAGCTAATAGATCGCCTTACCAGAGATACTCGCTTTACTGTTGTGGAATCAGATGAAGGCTTCGCGGCCAATAAACCTCACGAACCGCGAGGAGACGTTTTTATTAAACCCAAAGGAAGGACGAGCTTGACCGGCACACATACTGCCTTGGTTGAAGACTTAACTAAAGCAAATCGCCTTCCAACACATCAAGCCGCTGGCGATATATTACACGAAATGCAACACCGGACCAGGAAGCCAGCAACAACTACTCGCTAACCCACATCCTCAATCTGCAAACTCACCTGTTGCTTGCCGTTCCATTCCTGAAGCCGTAGCTGGCCGGCAACGTTGATTTCCTTGCCGCGCGTGGCCATCAGCGCGTCGCCCAGCTTGGTGCCCGCCACGCGGAAAGCGATGGCTGAGAGCCGCGCATTGCTGAGGCGGCAGATGAGCAGCGTCTTGACGTGTTGTTCTTTCACCCATTCCGGCTTTAGATTCACAGCGTTCCGGATAGCCAGCCGCACCTGCGGATTGCCCTGCCCGAACGGCCCCAGCCGCTCGAGTTGGGCGGCCAGTTCCGCCGTCGCCCCGCCGAGGCTTGCCGCACCGTCGAGCATCAATCGCCTCGCTCCGTTTGTTTCGGTAGCGGAATGAAACCGCTGCAGCAAAAATTGCTCCAGCGCCGGAATTTTCCCCTCTTCCACCGTAAATCCCGCCGCCATGGCATGGCCGCCTCCGGCCAGCAGCAGCCCGGCTTCGCGCGCCGCAATCACCGCCGCGCCCACATCGATTCCGGATACGGAACGAGTCGACGCCTTGCCGATGCCGTCCGCCACAGCGATCACCGCCACCGGCTTATGGAAGCGTTCTTTCAACCTCCCGGCGACGATGCCGATGACGCCCTGGTGCCAGCCTTTGCCCGCGATGATGAGGCAAGGCGCAGCCGCATCAGCCGCTTCCGCCAGCGCCGTCGCCTCCTCCAGCACCATCACCTCGATGGCTTTGCGCTCGGTGTTATGCTGCTCAAGCTCGCGCGCCAGCGACAGCGCCTCCGCCTCATCTTCCGTCGTTAAAAGCCGCACGCCGAGGTCGGATTTCCCCACACGCCCGCCGGCATTGATGCGCGGGCCGATGATAAACCCGCACGCATACACGCCCGGCTTTTCGGTAACGCTCGCCATATCGAGCACGGTACGGATGCCGCAATTTCCCCGCGCCACCATCACTTTCAGCCCCTGCGCCACCAGCGCGCGGTTGACGCCGGTGAGCGGCACGACGTCGCACACCGTCCCCAGCGCCACGATATCCAGCCATTGCTTGAGGTCGGGCTCGGCTTTATCAGCGAAGAAGCCCCTCTCGCGCAGCTTGCGATTGACGGCGATCACCAGTAAAAATGCCAGGCCCACCGCCGCCAGTTGCCGGTGCGGTGAGGTTTCGTCGAGGCGGTTGGGATTGACGACGCCGTATGCTTTGGGCAGCCGCGCCTCGCCGATATGATGGTCGATGACGATGACGTCGAGCCCGGCCTCATGTGCCGCCGCCAGCGGCTCAAACGCCATCGTGCCGCAATCCACCGTGATGACCAATGTCGCGCCGCGCTTCTGCAATGCAAGCAGGGCCGCGGCGTTGGGACCGTAACCCTCCGTCATGCGGTCGGGAATATAGAGGATCGGATCGGCACCTACACTACGGAAATAGCGCGCCAATAGCGCCGAGGATGTTGCGCCGTCGACATCGTAATCGCCGAAAATGGCGATGCGCTCGCCGCTCACGATCGCCCCCGCCACACGCTCCGCCGCCGCATCCATATCGAGTAGGTGCGACGGATCGGGTAGCGAATTTTTAAGGCTGGGATGTAAAAACTGTTCCGCCTCTTCCAGCGCCACGCCGCGCCCGGCCAGGATACGCGCCACGACATCCGGTAACTCATGTTTCTGCGCCAGCGCCGCCACCTGCCGCTCGTCGGCGTTACGGAACACCCACTGGCGGCCGGTCAGCGAAGTCGATACGGGAGCGGAAATGGCAAGCGCGGATTCCATGCCGGCACCATAATGGATTTCCGCGTAAGGGGGAACAGTTAAAAGTTCAGCACCTCTAAAATCGCCTCGACGCGATCGACGACGGCATAATAACCCGCGGTTTCCGGCTGGGCGAAGCCGGTATCGACGATGTTGCCCATCAGGTTGATCAACGGATCCCAGTAATGCTCGTAATTGAAAATCACCACCGGCTTGTGATGCAGCTTGAGCTGCTTCCACGTCAATATCTCGAACATCTCATCCATAGTGCCGAAGCCGCCGGGGAAGACGATAAAGGCGTCCGAGCGCTCGAACATGCCCATCTTGCGTTCGTGCATGGTATCGACGATGATGATTTCGGAAAGCGACTGGTGCTCGTTTTCGATGTTGCGCAATGACACCGGGAAGACGCCGGTGACGTGCCCGCCGTGCTTCATGGTGGAATTGGCCACCGCGCCCATGACGCCGCAATCGCCGCCGCCATAGACCAGCGTGATGTTTTTTTGTGCGAGGATTTGGCCGAAGGCGGCGCCGATATCGAGGAATTTTTTGGGAATATTATTGGATGCGCCGCAAAAGACGCATACCGATTTTTTACCTGTCATGATTTCCTGCCAAAGACTATTTTTTGCCAAAGATTTATTTTTTTGTTCTGCTAAGCTAGTTTAGTATAATATACAACAAATATGGTTACTTTTTTATGAAAATGTCCCGTTCCGGGCCAAAAAATATTGTCATCACCGGCGCCAGCAGCGGCATCGGGGCAGGGCTGGCCGGGCATTACGCCACCCCCGGCATCACGCTGCATTTGCAGGGCCGCAACGCGCAACGCCTTGAACAGATTGCCGAAAAATGCCGCGCCCGCGGGGCCATCGTCCATAGCCGCATTCTCGACGTCACCCATGAGGCAGGCATGAATCAATGGCTTTCCTCTATCGATGCGAATACGCCCATAGATCTGATTATCGCCAATGCGGGCATATCGGCGGGCACCGGCATCCACGGCGAAAACGGCAAACAGGTGCGCGAGATTTTCGCCGCCAATATCGGCGGCGTGGTCAATACGGTAACGCCGCTGCTTTCCGCCATGATAGCGCGAAAATCCGGACAGATCGCCATCATGAGTTCGCTGGCCGGACTGCGCGGCCTGCCCAGCTGCCCGGCCTACAGCGCCAGCAAAAGCTGCGTACGCGCTTACGGCGAAGGTTTGCGCGGCTGGTTGGCGGCGCAGGGCGTCGAGGTGTCGGTCATCTGCCCGGGCTATGTCGCGACCGCCATGACGGCCATCAACACCTTCCCGATGCCGTTCATGATGAGCGCTGAAAAAGCGGCACGCATTATCGCGCGCGGACTCGCCAAAAACAAAGCGCGCATCGCCTTCCCGTGGATGCTCTATTATCCGATGCGATTCTTCTCCTGCCTGCCGGTGTGGCTCACCGACCCACTGTTTTCGCGGTTGCCGGCAAAGGATGCAACCTCAGGGCAATAAAGGCAACCGCATCACCTCTGATAACTCCACCATCATCGCCTTGCCTTGATGGTACAGCACCGGATCGCCCAGATCCTGCGGCGATAATTCCTGCGGGTAATAGGTCTCGATGAGCTTCGTTATCGCCGCCAGCAAGGCGTCATCCGCAAACACATTCACCGAATTTTTCACCGCCGACAGCTGCGCCACATTCATCGGCACGCGCAGGCGCAGGCAGGCCGGGCCGCCGCCGTTACGCATACTCTGGCGCAAATCGATATACACTATCTCATCGATGGGATTGCTCATATCGGTGCGAATGCGCTCCAGCACCGCCGCCGCCTTTCCCGATCCGGCCTCGATGGGCGCAATCATCGCCATCGCCCCCTCCGGCTTGGTTACGATCTGGCTGTTAAACAGGTACGTACCTACGGCCTCCTCGACCGACAATTCCGCCTCCGTAATAATAATCGTCGTCAATGGCACGTCAGGATGCAGCGCCCGATAAGCCTCCACAAGGCGCGCCATATCCTCCTTATCGGCATAGGCTTTTTCATGCGCCAGCAACACCTGTTCATTGCTGACGGCAATCACATCGTTATGAAAAACCCCGGCGCGGATGATGTCGGGATTTTGCCGGAGGAACAGCGTCTGCCGCTCCGGCAGGTGATGCTGCGCGGCGATGGCCTGGGATGCCGCCAGCGTTTGCCGCCCCTCCTCGCCATAGACGAATATATGCAACCCCACGTCCGAATGGCTGGGCGAAAGCCGCATATGGTTGGCCGCGCCTTCATCGTGCAGATTTGAAAAAAGTGGCGGATGCACCTCGCACTGCGGCGTACCCTTGAATATCGCCTGCAGCGCATGATACGTATCCCCCGCCTCGATGCGCCGGTGCAGATGGGTGAACAGATTGGCCGTGCTAATATGCAGCTTGCCATCGGTGCAATCGACGGCGGGCGCGACCGTCGCGGCATTGGCCACCCACATCGCCGACGCCGATGAGGCTTTTTCCAGCAATTCCGGCGCCAGCCGCGCCGCCTGAGCGATCACCTTATCGTCATCGCCTGAGAAATGCTGGCGCAGCAACCCCACCTGCGGGCGCAGCTGCGGCGGCAGGATGGCCGCCTCCAGCCCCAGCGACACCAGCAGCCTCGCCAATTCCAGCACCTGCAGCGCCGCCTGCCTGGGGCTGGACCGGCTGCCGCGGTTGGCCGTCGCCGCGACATTATCGAGCGAAAGGCCGCCGTAATGATGCGTCGGCCCGGGCAAGCCAATGAAGATGACTTCTTGCATATGATCGGATACCATACCCCGCATGAGAACGCTTTTAACCGAAATATTCAATCACGATTTTCCCGACGTCGCCAATGCGACGCAGTTCTACGCGCGTTTTTTTAAAAAGCCGCTGACCCTCGCCGATCTCAAAAAAACCTGTGATGCCGTGCGCGCCGCCCACATCGAAATCGGCGGCAAAACCATCCCCGCCGCCATCCGCATCAAAGGCAAAGGCAAAGAAAAACCCTTCGCCATCCTGGCGCAACTGCACGGCAACGAACCGGCCGGGCTGGCAGGCATTCTGCTGGCCATGGCGCTGTCGGCGGCGGGTAAGCTTGAGCGCGACGTCATCGGTATTATCGGCAATCCATTGGCCGCTGCACAATATTTCGAGGCCTGGGCGGACGCGCCGAAAGCGCGGCAGGAAAGCCGCGATGCCTATCGCTGCGGATTAGATAAAAACGGCGAATTGCTGCCCGACATGAACCGCATTTCCGTTGATTTCCTGAAACGCAACGCCGCCGATCCGCACATCAAGCGCGCGCAGGAGCTTTATGCCATCGGGCAACATATCAGCGGCATCGTCGATATTCATTCGGCGCGCGGCAACATGGTCTGCATCACCGATCACAAGCATGACCGAGACTTAAAAGATTCCCCCATCCGCAACGTGCTGACCGGACTGGCCGAAGCCATTTCCGCCAACGCGTCCGCCGCCGTAACGGTACAAACATTCAAAACTATTTTAAGCAAGCTGCCCACCATCGAAAGCCAGACCGGCATCGAAGCCGGGCGGCATGAATTGCCGGAAACGCTGCAGATCGCCGCATCGTTCACCCTGTCGTTGCTGCACACGCTCGGCCTGACTTCCATCATGCCGCTTTATGACAAAGAAACCGGCGTCTTTGCGCGCTATGAAGTGCAGCCGCGCCTGACTTACGGTAATTTGGAACATGAGGATACGCTGCAGGACGACGACAAAATCTATATGGCCAAAGCCTGCCCCACCATCGAGGCCATCCCCAAAAACAGCGCCGTAGTAGTAGTGCGCAAGGAAGACGGAAATTATAAGCTGCAACCCATCCTCGAATTTCTTGTCGATCCGGCGGGCGAACTGGTCTATGCTATCTGCCAATACGAAGAAATGGAAGCGATGGCCAAAGACGAAGTCGTGGCCGTCGCCGTTCCTTCCGGCACCGCGTTCACAATGCCATCCGGTTTTTCCGGCGTCTTCTTAAGCAAATCAGCGGCGCTCTATGACAAGGATCCCGCCGTCGGCCCGTGGCCACTGACGGCGGATAAAATCGACAGCATCAAATTTTGCTATCCGTGCAAGCTGTCGGAGATGAAGGTGAAGTTTTAATCCACCGTCGCCGTCGGCTGATGCGTCGTGGTAACGCCGCCCTGTTCCTTGAACTGCACCATCTGGCGCACGCTGCCGCCTTCTTTTATCTTCACAGCGATTTTCTTGCTTTCGCCGTGGCCGTTCAGTGTAACGGTATAAGCGCCCGCCGGAAGCCTGGCGTAGAAATACGGGCCGGCGCTATCGACCGCCAACACTTCCTTGCCCGTGGCATCGACCGCGTGCAGGCTGACATCGCTGACGAAAGCGCCGCCGGGGGCGCTCATCAGCATCCGCAGGTTATACTCTTTTTCGGACGCCTTGAGCTGGGCGATTTCCTCATCGCCGATACCGCCGGTGATATAGGTGATGCCGCCCTGGGTCTGCACTTCCAGCGGCAACGCCGGAATGGCGCCGCTGCCTTCCGAATCAACCATGGAACCGGCAGTCTCCGGCCTGTTGGCCAACGCCGGCGCACCCGGCCATTCACGGTAAGCGCCGGGCGGCACGGCAAGCTGCCCCGGCTGTGCTGCCGGCGCTGAATTGCTTTCCTGTGCGACGGCCGGCGCAGCGGCCAGCATCGCAACGATGCTGAGATAGCTCAGATAACGGCGAGAGTAATACATAGCAAACCTCCTGTGTTCACATCCTGTAAGCGCCACAGGCGCTGCACAGGATCATGTTGGTTATTCGCATGATCCTGCGCAATCGCTTACGCCATTCGCAGGATTTATGCCTCCTTCTTGCTTTTTACTATGCTTGCTATAGCATGGTTCATATTCATTTGCGATGATGTTTTTCTTTATGATTTTATTTTTTATGGCTTTTTTATGAAAAGCTGGATTAATTTCCCCCGCATCGAAGGCACAGCCTCGCGCCAGGCGCATTGTGACCTGCCTAAAGGCACCTATGAGCGCGAATTCGGCCGTGAGGGATTTTTCGGCCCCGTCACCCATTTTTACCATGCCCATCCGCCCACCGGCTGGAATGCGTGGGAAGGCGACTGCCGCCCGCGTGCATTCGATTTAATTAAATTAAAACAATCGGTTAAGTCGCCGTGGCAAGCAACGCCCATTCTCCATAATGCGCATTTGCAGGTGCGGCTATGGCGCATGTCGGGAAATATGGACCGGCTGGTCGCTAATGCCGACGGCGATGAATTGCTGTTCGTGCACCAGGGCAAGGGCGATTTACATTGCGATTTCGGGCATATGGCGTTTGGCGAGGGCGATTACATCGTCCTGCCGCGCGGCACGCGCTGGCGCGTCGAATGCAAGGGCGCCGCCATCTTTCTGCTGGTCGAAGCCACCAACGACGCCTACCGGCTGCCCGATAAAGGATTGGTTGGCCCGCAGGCGATTTTTGATCCGGCCATGCTCGACGTGCCCTCCATCAATGGAAAATTCAAAGCGCAGCAGAACGAAAAAACATGGAAAGTCGTCATCAAGCGGCATAAGCGTTTTTCGACGGTGACCTTCCCCTATAACCCGCTCGATGCCGTCGGCTGGCGCGGCGACAATCTACCGGTCAGGATCAACTGGCGCGACATCCGTCCGCTGATGAGCCACCGCTATCATCTACCACCCTCGGCGCATACGACGTTCCTGACGAGTTGCTTCGTCGTCTGCACCTTCGTGCCGCGCCCGATCGAGTCCGACCCCGGCGCGCTCAAAGTCCCGTTCTACCATTCCAACAACGATTTCGACGAAATTATTTTCTACCATCAGGGCGAGTTTTTCAGCCGCGACAACATCCATCCCGGCATGATGACCGTACACCCCGCGGGTTTCCCGCACGGCCCGCATCCCAAGGCGTTTGCGGCAGGCGCCAAGGCTGCGAAAAAGGAAACCGATGAAGTCGCGGTGATGATCGACGCCCGCGACGCGGTGGAAATTTCCCCGCAAGCGCACGGGGTGGAGTGGAAGGGATATGTGGATAGTTGGAAAGGGAAAAAATGAAACTCGCCTCCCTAAAATCATCTGAAAGTCGAGACGGCACATTAATCGTCGTCAGCGACGACCTGAAACACGCCGTCAATGTCGAAGGCACGATCCCGACCTTGCAGCAGGCGCTGGAGAATTGGCGCGAAGTGGCGCCGGAGCTGGACGAGGTCTATGCCATGCTCAACGCCGGCCAGGCGCGCGACGCCTTTGCGCTGGACATGAAAAAGCTGGCCTCCCCCCTGCCCCGCGCCTACCAGTGGCTCGACGGCTCGGCTTACGTCAACCATGTCGAGCTGGTGCGCAAAAGCCGCGGCGTCGATATGCCGGAGAGCTTCTGGACTGACCCGCTGATGTACCAGGGTGAGTCGGACTGGCTGCTTGGGCCGCGCGACGATATTCCCGTTTCGGACGAGAAATTCGGCATTGATTTCGAGGGCGAAGTCGCGGTATTGACCTCCGACGTGCCGATGGGCGTGAGCGCGGAAGACGCGGCGAGTCACATCAAGCTGGTCATGCTGGTCAACGACGTGTCGCTGCGCTACCTCGCGATGAGCGAAATCGCCAAAGGCTTCGGCTTCCTGCAGGCCAAACCGGCCACGGCCTTTTCGCCCTGTGCCGTCACGCCCGATTCGCTGGGCGATGCCTGGAAAGACGGCAAGCTGCATTTGCCGCTGATGTCCTGGTACAACGGGAAAAAATTCGGCAGTCCCAACGCCGGCATCGACATGGTTTTCAATTTCCCCACGCTGATCGCCCACGCCGCGCGCACGCGGTTCTTGTCGGCAGGAACCATCATCGGTTCCGGCACCGTATCGAATAAAGACAAAAGTGCCGGATCGTCGTGCATCGTCGAAAAACGCACCATCGAAAAACTCGAAACCGGCGAATCGACGACGCCGTTCATGAGTTACGGCGACACGGTGAAAATCGACATGCTGGATGCGAAAGGCATGTCTATCTTCGGCGCGATTGAGCAGAGGGTAGTGAAGTACGTGGTAGCGTGAAACGTGGCAACGTGGTAACGTGAAGTTGTTCTACGATTATCACGTACCACGCATCACGATTGCCACGTTCTTATGAAACTCTACGGCTACTGGCGTTCTTCCACCTCCTACCGCGTGCGCATCGCGCTGAAGCTCAAGGGACTCAGCGCCGATACTATACCGGTCAACCTGCTCAAGGCGGAACACCGCGGCGGCGCTTACGCCAGAATCAATCCGGAAATGCGGCTGCCGACGTTAATCGACGGCGAACATACGCTGACGCAATCGCTGGCGATCATCGAATATTTGGACGAAAAATATCCCGGGACGCCGCTCCTGCCGCTGGTTCCGCATGAGCGTGCGCGCGTGCGGGCGCTGGCGCTGGCGGTGGCGTGCGATATTTCGCCGCTGAATACGCTGGGCGCACTGGCCTTCCTGACCAGGCAATTCGGCCTCACCGATGAGCAGAAAAACGAATGGATGCAGCATTGGATCGCATCGGGCTTTACCGCGCTGGAACAGATGCTGGCAAAAAGCCCCTATACCGGAAGCTTCTGCCACGGTGCAACCCCCGGCCTGGCCGATTGCTGCCTGGTGCCGCAGGTCTATAACGCCAGGCGCTATAACATCGATCTCGCGCCCTACCCGACGCTACTCAGCATCGACGCCGCCTGTGCCGCGCTCACTGCCTTTGTCGCCGCCCACCCGAGAAACCAGCCGGATGCGGTATGAGAAAGGGTATAGGGTTTAGGGTGCAGGGTATAGTGATGCGCTGGAGATTTTTTGTTAGTCTCGTTATATTATGTGCGTTATCGAACATTGCTGCGGCTGAGCCACTATCCCCTAACCCCTCTACCCTATACCCTATGTCCAACCTCCACCGTCTCATCACCCATCAAACCGGCTGGCTCAATACGTCGCGGCCGTTGACCCCTGAGGATTTGCAGGGGCGCATCCTCCTGCTCGATTTCTGGACCTATTGCTGCATCAACTGTATGCACGTTATCCCCGACCTCCAGTATCTCGAAGAAAAATTCGGCAGCGATCTCACCGTCATCGGCGTGCATTCCGCCAAATTCGCCAATGAGCGCGACAGCGAAAACATCCGCCAGGCCATCCTGCGTTACGGCATCCATCACCCGGTCGTCAACGATTTCGATTTTTCAACCTGGCAGGGCTTCGGCATCCGCGCTTGGCCGACCTTCGTGCTCATCAACCCCAAAGGCATCATCGAAAAAACCTATTCCGGCGAAGGCAACCGCGCCGCCGTGGAACGCGACATCGAAGGCGTGCGCAAGAAATATGAGGGACAAATCAATACATCAAAACTTCCCATCGCGCTCGAACAAGACAAGCAACCGCCGAGTATCTTGAGTTTCCCCGGCAAACTGACTTATGGCGACGGCAAACTATTCATCTCCGATTCGGGCCATCAGCGCATCGTAGCGATGACATTGGACGGCACCATCATCGACAGCATCGGCTCCGGCAAAACCGGCCATGACGACGGCGATTTCGCGCAAGCGAGTTTCCACACGCCGCAGGGCATTCTCTACAAAGACAATATCCTATACATCGCCGATACCGATAACCACGAACTTCGCGCCGCCGACCTCGCCGCGCGGCAGGTTACCACCCTGGCCGGCACCGGCGAACAAGGGCATGAGCGCAACGCGCGCAACAAAACGGCGTTGTCCACCGCGCTGGCCTCGCCGTGGGCGCTGGCCTTTTATCCCGACGACAAGCACATTGTCATCGCCATGGCCGGAACGCACCAGCTATGGAGTTACGACATCGACGGAAAAACCGTCAGCATCGTCGCCGGAAACGGCAACGAATCCATCGACGACGGGCGCTATCCGCTGAATTCACTGTCGCAGCCGAGCGGGCTATCGGCAACAGCAGGCAAGCTTTATTTTGTAGACTCAGAAACCAGCAGCCTGCGCGTCTTTGAGAAAGGCGAAGTCAAAACGCTGATCGGCACCGGCCTGTTCGACTTCGGCTACAAGGAAGGGGTTAAGGGCACCGCCCTTATGCAGCACCCGCTCGGCGTTTTCGCAGGTAGCACGGATATTTTTGTCGCCGATTCCTATAACCATTCCATCCGCCGTTTCGACCCGGCGACCGGCGTTCTCTCCAACTTCGCCGGTCACGGCGCGCGCGGAAACAAAGACGGCACATTCGCCGAGGCCGAGTTCAACGAACCGAACGACGTGCTGCAAATCGGGAACAAACTTTACATCGCCGACACCAACAACAACGCCATCCGCGTCGCCGACCTGGATGGCAAAACCGTATCAACGCTGGCCATCAGCGAACCGCCGCGTGCCGCCGCCGCGCCTGAATTCAGCGAACAACTTCCCAATCTTGAAAAAACCGATACTACTAATGTGGCGGCAAATATGGCGATCACGGTCAACATTGCGCTGCAAAATGGTTGGCACATCAACGAAGAAGCGCCTAGCTATTTAGCGTTGTTCGACATGGCCGCCAAACCGAAAGCCATCACCTCGTTCGATCGCAAGGCGACCCGGCAGAAACAAATCGCATTGCCCGCGCTGGCCAGCGGCGCTTACCGCCTGCAGGGCACGCTTTATTATTGCGAGGATAAACAGGGCGCACAGTGCCTGATCAAGAGTTTCGACCTGCCGCTTGCCGCCGCCGCGGATGGGAAAAAAGAAATTACGCTGAAGCTCAATTAAGAAGCTTGGCTTTGGTGATTTTGAAAAACAATCCCAGCTGTGGATTGTCCATCAGCCCGAAAACGCCGCTGACCTTGACCACATCCTCGCTCCACGCCACCGGTTTTTCCACCCAGACATCGGCGATTTCGTTCGGCTCGCCCGGCGGGCAGAACGGGCAGGTCGGCGTGCGCTTGGAAATGATGAAATGCTGGAATTTTTCCGTCGCTTCGAGCGGCAGCATGAAACCGCTGATGGTCACTTCCTTGCCGACCAATGCTTTCACCTCATCGGGAAACGTCGCGCTGTAGAGACCCTGTTTCTCATCAAGATGAATCTGCGTTTTGCCGAGAATCTTCCACATCGGGTCGCGCGATTTCGGCAAGGCTTCCTGCGCCTTGCGCTCATCCGCCGGCTGCGAGATCGACTTCGGCGCCTGCTCGGCGGTAAAGCCGCACAGCGCCAGCAACGCCAACGAAATAAAAATAATTCTTGTAGTGTTCATGAGCCTTTGGACAACACTTTCGCGACGTTCACGCGGTAAGCCATCATGCCCGGAAGTATGGCGGCAACGGCGCTGATGGCAAGCGCAATCAGCACGACATAGATTTCATACGGATGAAACCCGACGGCGCCAAGCGCCATGTGCCGCGTCCGCTCGATCCAGCTTTGCGCCAGGCAGGCGAAGCCATGCCCAAGCAGCAGGCCGAGCGCCGTGCCGAGCGCGCCCAGCGTCAGCCCCTCAGCCAGCACAAGCGCGAATATTTTTCCCCGTGTCGCACCCAGGCTGCGCATCAGGGCGATGTCGTAGCGCCGGTCGTTGACGGCGCTCCATAGCGTCACAAAAAACCCGCTGGCGGCGATGGCGACCAGCATGCCGGCGAATAATTCGATGGCATCGCTGCCGATACCAAGAATTTTCAGCAGCCGCGCCGTCTCGAAGGCAGGACTCGCAGCCTGCATCGAGCTGGTTTTGTCAACCAGCCGCGGCAGCACCACCGCCGCCATCGGCGTTTTATAGCTGATCAACAGCGAGGTGATTTCCTTTTCCGGATGCGCTTTTTTATACGCAACTTCTTCCGGATCGTCCGCATCGGGATGCTCGTGCACGTGCCACACGCTTTCCACCGGCGTCAGCACCAGCCGGTCGAGCACCGTTCCCGTCGGTTGCAATATGCCGACGATGGTATACGGAAAATCGGTATGCAGATCGTCGCTGTTTGCTAACCCGTGCGCGCCGATAATTTTATCATTGAGCTTTAGCTGGTTTTTTCGCACGACTTCGCTACCCAGCACTGCTTCCATCTGCACCTCGTAAAGCCTGCCCTCAGCCAGTTTGCCGCCGTAATGATCGATATAGTCATGCGTGGTTCCGACAATGCGGAAGCCGTTATAATTATCGCCGAGCGCAATCGGGATTGCCGACTGGATGAGCGGATTGGCTTCAAGTTTTTCCGCTTCGGCCAGCGGGATATTGCCGTTGGGAATATCGAGGTGGAATACGCTGGAGAGAATGAGTTGAATCGGGCTGCCCTTGGCGCCGACGACGAGATCGATGCCCTGAAGGTCGCGGGTGAAGCGTTGTTCGATTTGCCGGCTGAGATGCAGCAGCGTGACGATGGCAGCGATGCCCAGCGCCAAAATCAGCACATTGAAAAAACTGGCAAGCGCGCGGAAACGGAGATTGGCAACGCTGAGCTTGAGGGTGTTCATCGTCCATCCCCCAAATTGATTACGTTGCCGAAATGAGATTTCACGCGACTGTCATGCGTCGAAATCACCAGCGCCGCCCCGGTATCCTGCGCCACCTCCTTAATAAGATTGATAACCGTTTCGCAGGCGGAATCGTCGAGGCTGGAGGTCGGCTCATCGGCCAGTATCAATGCCGGGCGGTGCAGCACGGCGCGGGCGATGGCGACGCGCTGCGCCTGCCCCTGGCTCAGGCGCTCCGGCAATTCGTCCCGCTTGTCATGGATGTCGAGTTTTTTCAGCACTTCGGAAGCGCGTTGATGCTGCGGCGGCACACCGGCAAGATACGAGGCGAGCAACAAATTATCCAATACAGTAAGCGATTTCACCAGATGCAACGTCTGAAAAATCATGCCGATATGTTGCCCGCGGAAATGATCGCGCTCAGCTTCCGAAAGCTTGCCAATGTCGGCACCCCCGACCATCATTTTTCCGCTCATCACCGAAATCAGCCCGGCAATGGCGTAAAGCAGCGTCGTCTTGCCGCTACCCGATGCGCCGGTAATCAGGCATTGCCCACCCTTCGGCAGCTCCAGTCCGGTGAGTTGCAGCACCGGTTTGTCACCATATCCCAGCGCGATATTCGAAATGCTCAACATGCCGACGACCATATCCCGCCATGCGGCGCCTGTAAAGAGAAATGTTATAACATAACAAACCCAGATACCGGTGCACAATCCGCCACGCTTCGCGTAGCGGATAAAAAAAGGCGGGCATTGCTGCCCGCCTTCGTTACAAAAAACCAATTCTTGTGATTATTCTTCTTTCTTTTCAGCCTCAGGCGCGGCAACCGCCTCTTCTTTTTTCGGAGCAACATCTTTGGGGGCGGCTGCCTTGGCTTCCTTTTTCTTAGGCGCTTCGGCAGGCGCGGCTTTCTTGCTGGAAGCGACGCCGAAATCCTTGAATTTGTTCTGGAACTTTTCCATCTGGCCGGTTTTGCGTAAGTTTACGCCGCCGACCCACGCCGGATGCGTTTTCGGATCGACGTCGAGCTGCAGCACGTCGCCCTCTTTGCCCCAGGTCGAGTGCGTGTCGTATTTGCTGCCGTCGGTCATGACGACGGTGATTTTATGGTAATCGGGATGAATATCCTGTTTCATAGGCTAATCCTTTATTTGGGAGGGGCTTAATAGCCCAAACCGGAAGCAGATGCAAGCATAATCGCCGGTTTCCATAAAAAAACATTAAAAACCAAGCCGCTACGCCTTTTTTTCCTCGTCCAGCTGCTGAATTTTCAATAGCACGTCCCGCGCCACCGGCGCCGCCGTCGCCGCGCCGCCGCCGCCATGCTCGATGGCGACGCAGCAGGCGTATTTGGGCGCGTCGGCGGGGGCGAAGCCGACGAACAGCGCGTGATGGCGGAATTCCCACGGCAGCAGATTCTGGTTCATGCCCTCGCGGATAAGATGGCGCACCTGCGACGTGCCGGTCTTTCCGGCGAAGGCGAATCTCGGCTCCATGATGCGCTTGCCGTAGGCGGTGCCGCCTGGCTCGTTGACCACGGCAATCATCGCCTCGCGCGTGAGCTGCAGCAACTCGCTTTTGACGCCGACCGGCTCGAAGACCGGATTCTCCTCGCCCTTGGCAACGAGCAGGCGCGGCTTGACCGCCGTGCCGCCGGCGATGCGCGCCGCCATCACCGCCAATTGCAGCGGCGTCGCCAGCACAAAGCCCTGTCCGATGGCGCAGTTGATGGTATCGCCGCCGCTCCAGCGCTGCTTGGTATGTTTCATTTTCCATTCCGGATCGGGAATGATGCCGGGTTTCTCGCCCTCCAATCCCAGCCCGTGCACATGCCCCAGGCCGAAGCGCCGCGCCATCTGGGCATAGGCGTCGATGCCCAGCCGCTCGGCCACCGTATAAAAAAACGTGTCGCACGATTGCTGTATCGCCTCGTGGAAACGCACGCTGCCGTGGCCGCCTTGCTTCCAGCAATTGAATTTGTGATCGCCCAGGAAAAATTGGCCGGGGCAATACACCGTCGACGACGGCTCGATGACCCCTTCATCCAGCCCGGCCAGCCCCACCATCATCTTGAACGTCGAGCCGGGCGGATATTGCCCGGCAATCGATTTATCGAGCAGCGGGCTTTTCTTGTCGGTGCTCAGGATTTTCCAGTAATCGGCGGCGATGCCTTTGCTGAAAATATCGGGATCGAAAGCGGGCATCGATACCAGCGCCAGTATATTCCCGGTATCAACCTCCATCACCACCACCGACGCGCTTTCCGCGGCGACCAGCCCGGCAGCGTATTCCTGCAGCCTGCTGTCGATGGTAAGCGACACCGTCTCGCCGGGGATACTGTCCTTCTTGCTGACCTCGCGCACCGGCACGCCGTGCACGTTGACTTCCATCTGGCGGATGCCAGCGGTGCCGCGCAGCCGGTCTTCGAGCATTTTCTCGACGCCGTTCTTGCCGATCTTGAATTCGGGAAGGCGCAGCAACGGCTGGCTGTCATCGGTGATTTCGTCTTCCGACACCGTGCCGACATAACCGGCCAGGTGCGCCGCTTTCTCGGCAAACGGATAATGCCGGATCTGCCCGCTATCGATGGAGATGCCCGCCAGCTCCAGCAGGTGCAGTTCCACCAGCGACACTTCCTCCCACGTCAGATGTTCCTTCAGCATTTCCGGCATCGCTGCCGCCGAAGCGCGCACATGCTCCAATGCTTTCAATTTTTTCTCCGGCAGCGGCACCAGCGCGTTCAGCTTTTGCAGGCTGGCGCGCAGCGTCTGCTGATTCAGGGAACTGTAATCGAGAAACAGCCGGTAGTTTTTTTCATTGAGCGCCAGCGGCTGTCCCCAGCGATCGAGGATGTGCCCGCGCTCGGGAGCGATCAGTTGCAGCTTGATGCGGTTGTTTTCGGACAGGGTAGCGTATTCGTTTTCCCGCAGGAACTGCAACTGAAAGAGCCTTCCTGCCAGCGCCGAAAACGCCGCCAGCTGCAACCCGCCGAACAATACGGCCCGCCGCGTGAAGATGCGCTGTTTTTCGTTTTCCTTGGGCATGGGTAAGTCAGGGTATAGTGATTAGGGTATAGGGTATAGTGAATTACATAAAAACAGCAATGTCCACTAACCCCTATACCCTACCCCCCGTGGAGAATCTGCCACCTCCGCGAGTGGATATAGTCGTCCAGCCCGTCGAAGGCCTTATGCAGGACGGGGTAGAAGCAGACGGTGAGCAGCCACTGCAGGAACGCCGGGCCGAAATGCACGGAGCCGGGGCTGAAAAACGACTGCGCGATGCCGCCCAGAAAGTCGGTTACGGCCAGCAGCGCGGCGAAATACATCCATTTGACGATGAAGCCTTCCTTGTGGATGTAGCGGCGCTGCATATGCAGCAGCTTCAGGAACAACATATACAATAACGACGACAGGCCGAGATTGAGCCCGGTGACGGCATCCGTCACCAGCCCCAGCGCGAAGACGAACCAGTACGGCATGTCGCGGCTATGCGTCAGCCCCCAGTAAAATATCGGTATCAGCGGCAGCGCCGGCATGAAGTGGCTGAGGCCGCTGATATGTTTGCACGAAAGGGAAAAAATCGCCAGAGCCGTGGCGATGAGGCCGGGCAACGCCGCCAGAAACAACAGTTCAAGCCTGCGCGCGGCGGGAATCAAGGGTCGCTCTAAAACGCATAGTCTATAATACTTACATACTCCGCTTTCGCCGCATCGGCAAACGGCTGCACGCGGACTTCTCCTGCTTCGACGGCAGTGACGACGCCCACCGGTATCCCCGGCGGGAAAATGCCGCCGTCGCCCGAAGTAACGACGCGTTCGCCGACGACGACCTTGCTACCCACGGCCAGATACGACAACGTCGGCCACTCGCTGTTGTTGCCGGCGAGAATGCTTTTTTCCTGCGAATGCTCGGTGACTACCGGCACGCGCGAATTGATGTCGGAAAGCAACAGCACGCGCGCGCTGGCCGCCCCCACGTCGATGACGCGGCCGATCAGCCCGTTTTCATTGGTGACCGCCTCGTCTTTTTTAATGCCCTGCGCGCTGCCGCCGCCTACCAGCGCCGAATGCACGTAAGGGCCGCCGAGGTCGGAGACGATGCGCGCCGTGATGTAGCTGTTCTTTTTCGGCGGCACGACGTTGAGCAGACTGCGCAGCGAACGGTTCTCGGCCTCCATTTCCTTGGCCGCCGACTGCCATTGCAGCAATTCGATATTCTGGTTTTTCAAAAAAACATTTTGCTCGCGCAACTGCGACATATCCGTGAGCCACATCCCGGCATTATAGAGCGCGTCCATCGGGCTGCTCGCCACCGCCAACACCGGCGCCGCCATATCGGTAATGTTGGTGCGCAGGCGCTGCGCCGCCGGATTATTGGCCTTGCTCATCATCAACAGCGTCAGCGCAAACGTCACCATCAGCGCCACGCCGGCGCGCCCCAGCCATTGCTTTCCCGGCAGCGGCAGATAAACGGTATGTGGTTTCTTGATGGTCATGACTATTACAAAACGTTACTGCTATTCTATGACTTCCTCTACTCGCAATCGCAACCGGAAATTTTACGTGCGATCATGGCATTATTTCCTTAAGAAAGTATTTACGATGCCTCCGCCCCTTTTGTCGCCATTTCGAGCTTGGCCAGTTCGACGGCGGCGCGAAGCTCGATATCCTCGATCAGCGCGTTAAGCTGCGGATCGGCGGTCTTTTGCCTGTGCAAAGAAAGCTGGCGGTTCAAATCCTGCAGGAGATGCGGCGGCAGCGTGCCGATCAGCAACTGCCGGCGCAGATTCTCCAACACTTCGAGCATGGTTTTACCCTGCTGCACCAGCTTGCGGCGCTGGATGTCTTCTTCCGAGATTTCCTGCAGCGCCAATAAATTGGAAAGCGCAGCGGCAGCGACATCGCCCGTCGCCGAAACCGCTCCCGATTCCTCCGCCCCGGACGCCGCCAGCAGATCGGCAAAATTCCCCGCCGGCGAGGCCTCTCCGCGTTTTTTAATAGCGCCGGCGCCGCCGATCGAACCGTAACCGCTGACTTTCGTAATTTCATTCATACCAGACTCTCTTTTACCATATTACCATAATACGGTTTAATAGCGGGTAAATAAAGCAGGGGGCAAAAAATGCCCGGTCACGATGCCGCATGAATCCACCGCCCCGCAGCGAAAGCGGTGAAAGCATAACAAGCTGTTGTAATAGCTGATATTTGACAAGCTGTCCGGCGTGGCACGGGAATCGCTACTAAATAGAGTGAAATAATAAAGGGACGCTTATGACGCCGCAGCGCAACGCCACCGTTATCGTAACGGCCATAGCCGGCCGGTTCATTTGCCTGACCGTGCTGTTCACGCTGATATTATGGAGCTACCTGCTGTCCTTCCCCAGCAGCGCCCATGCCGAGGCGCGCATCAAGGACATCGTCAGTTTCGAGGGCATACGTCCGAACATGCTGATGGGCTACGGGCTGGTGGTGGGTTTAAACGGCACCGGCGATAAGCTCACCAATAACGCGTTTACCGAGCAGAGCCTGATCGCCTTCCTGGAACGCCAGGGCGTCAATACGCGCGGCACCTCGCTTAAAACCAAGAACGTCGCCGCCGTCACCGTGACGGCCATGCTGCCGCCCTTCGCCCGCACCGGCGGAAAAATCGACGTCACCGTCAGCGCCATGGGCGATGCCAAGGATTTAACCGGCGGCACGCTGCTGGCAACATCGATGTACGGCGCCGACAATGAAGTCTATGCCGTGGCGCAAGGATCGATCTCCATCGGCGGCTTCAAGGCAGGAAGCGACGCGGCCGGCGTCACCATCACCAAGGGCGTGCCGACCTCAGGCTTTATCGCCGACGGTGGCATGGTCGAAAAAGAAATCAATTTCGCGCTGAATAGCCTGTCCGAACTGAAAATGGCGCTGCGCAATCCCGACATATCGACGGCGCAGGAAATCGCCAACGTCATCAACGAGCAGGTCGGGCCGGGGCTAGCCACCGTATCCGATCCGGGCACCGTCGTCCTGGCCATACCGGCGGCCTACCACAATAACGTGACGCAGCTGCTGGCCGACATCGAAAAACTGCCGGTCGCCACCGATCAGGTGGCCAAGATCGTCATCGACGAGGCGTCGGGCACCATCGTCATGGGCGAGAACGTGCGCATCGACACGGTAGCGGTGGCGCAGGGCAACCTCGTCGTCAAGATCGAGCAGACGCCGGTGGTGTCGCAGCCTAACCCGCTGGCGCCCGACAGCGCACAAACGGTGGTAACGCAGCAAACAAACGTCAGCGTCGAAGAAACCGGTCCCGGCAAGCGCATGGCAGTGATGCAGCATGGCGCGACGCTGAAAGACCTGGTGGCAGGGCTGAACGCGCTGGGCGTCACCCCGCGCGACCTCATCACCATTTTGCAGACGATCAAATCGGCCGGCGCGCTGCAGGCCGATATACAGACCAGATAGAAAGAAATGATGTGGTTTCACTAAATACCAATGCGGCTATTACCCCCTTCCCCGCCCCTAACCCTCAAGGGGGAATGGGTTCTGTCGCATCGATGAGCAACGACCAGATCGATAAAGTGTCGAAGGATTTCGAATCGATGTTCGTGGGGCAGATGCTCGAACAGATGTTCGGCGATTCCGAAGGAACGGAAGCGTTCGGCGATAGCCAGAGCAGCGAGGTCTATAAAGGCCTGATGATGGACGAGTACGGCAAGCAGATCACCCGCTCCGGCGGCATAGGAATTGCGGATTACGTTAAGCAGGAATTACTCAAATTGCAGGAAACACAAAGGGGATGACGATGAGCAGCGAAACGAAAAAACCGGCGATACCCGCATTGAAAATGCAGAACGTCATCACTTTGACGGCACGGCTGGCGCAGCTGCTGGCCGAGGAAGTCGATTTTCTGTCCGAGATGAAAGTGTCGAAGATCGAGGCGCTGCAAAATGAAAAGTTGTTCCTGGTGAATGCCCTGGAAGCGCAGCGCAAGCTGATCGACAAGCACCCGCACCTGGTCGAAACCATTCCCTCGCAGGACAAGCAGGATTTGAAGGAGGTAGTGGAAGTGTTCAACAACATTCTTGCCGAAAACCACCGCAAGCTGCTGCTGGCCAAGGAAGTCAACCATAAGATCGTGCAGGCCATCACTGACGTCGTGATGAAAAACACTCGCCGCATGGCCTATGACGGCAAAGGATTGACCGGCATCGCACCCTACGAAACTTTATCCGTAACGCTTAACAAGAGAGTCTAATATGGTAGCCGGCCTTTCAACAGCTCTGACTACGGCGCTTTCCGGCCTCAACATCAACCAGCAGCAGCTGGCGGTGGTGTCGCAGAATATCGCCAATGCCAATACCCAGGGCTACAGCCGTGAAATCGGCAATCAGCAGGCCGTCTATCTCAGCGGGGAAGGCGCCGGCGTCAGCGTGACGGACGTCACCCGCCAGGTCAACCAGAACCTGGTCGGCGCCGTGCGGCAGCAGAACTCGACGGTCGGGCAGGCAAGCGTCCTTAGCGATTACCACAACCGCATCCAGCTATTGCTCGGCCAGCCGGGCAATAACAACAGCCTTGATACCTTCGTCAGCGATTTTTTCAATAACATGCAGTCGCTGGCGCAGACGCCGCAGAACACGGCGCTGCAACAGGCTGCTGTCAATAGCGGCGTCACGCTGGCCGGGCAGATACAACAAACGGCGCAGGGACTTCAGAGCCTGCAATTTCAGGCCGACGGCGACATTAAAAGCGCCATCGACAACGTCAATAGCGACCTTACCAACCTGGCGGAGGTCAACCATAACATCAGCGACGCCACGCTGCTCGGCCAATCCGTGGGCGGCCTGAGCGACCAGCGCGACACTCTGCTGAACAACCTGGCGCAATATATCAATATCCAGACCACTACCCAGAGCGACGGCGCGATCAGCATCACCACCGGCAACGGCACCAGCTTGCTCGACAGTGCCACCACCTACCAGTTGAGCTATACTGCGGCATCATCGGTCGGCGTCTTCGCCAACAATGGATCGCTGTCGTCGTTGCTGGTCTACCGCACCGACGAGGCGGGCAACCGGATCGGTACGCCGGTGCAGCTGGCTTCCGGCGGCACGCCAGCGCAGATCACCAGCACGCTGACGTCCGGGAAAATCGCCGGATTGCTGTCCATGCGCGATCAGCAGATACCGGGTCTCCTGACCCAGCTCGATACGCTGGCAGCAAACCTGCGCGATCAGGTCAACATCGTCGAGAATTCCGGCAGCGGCTTCCCCGGCGCGGGCAGCCTCACCGGCGAACGCGCCGTGGGCGCGCAGACCTTGAGTCAATGGAACGGCAGTGTGCACATCGCCGTGCTGAATTCAACCGGCCAGGCCGCCACGTCGCCCTATGCTGACGAAACCAACGGCAAGGCGCCGCTCAATCTCGACCTTTCGACGCTCAATTCCGGCCACGGCGAGGGCAACGTGTCGACGCAGGACATTATCGACGCCATCAACCAGTATTACGGCCCGCCGCAGAATAAAGTGGAAGTCGGCAACCTCAACAATATCCAGGTCGTGTCCGACAGCAGCAGTCTCCCCGGATCGTCGGCGCAATTCAATTTCGATCTGGGTCTCGATAACATTTCGGCCAGCACAGCCAACCTCTATGTCAGCGGCGTGACGGTACAGCCCAGCGGCGGAGCCAATACCACGACGGTAACATTGCCTGCCCCCACCATCGCCATCAGCAACTATCAAACCACGATGGACAGCGGGACGGTGACCGTCCATACCACCGGCAGCACCGCCGGCCTGACCAACGGCGAGACCGTATATCTCTCTGACCCCGGCACGTCGGTCGACGGCATTGCGGAATCCGCCCTGACCGGCACGTTCGTTATCTCGAACGTCGGCGCCAACAGCTTCACCATCACCGCCGCCGGCCAGGCATCGAGCAGCGGCACCGTCCCTCCCGTCGGCACGGCAACGGTCACGCCGCCCTACGCCGCCATGCCCGCCGGCCAGAACGGCCGCACGGTGAACAGCGGCCTCTTCAACGTTGCGCTCGGCAGCAATTCCAGCGCGGATTATTACACCGTCACGCTGGACGTCGCCGTCGATGACGGGAAAGGCCCGGTCAAAACCTCGCAGATCACCTACCAGATCACCAACAACCAGTCGAATCTGCTTAATACCTATTACGCGCCGCAGACGGCCAACGGCGACGGCGTTATCGTCAAACCCACCACCCACCAGCCTCTCGCCCAGGCGCTGCTGGTCGATGCCAATGGCAACGAATTGCCCAAAGACAGCAATGGCAACTACATCACGACGCAGAACGGTTTTCTTAAGATCAAAGCCGGTAACAGCAGCAATCTCATCGCTATCGACAGCTTAAACAGCTCCCAGCAGGGACAACCGGCCAATGATCCGCCGATAGCCGGCAGCAACCAGGGATTTTCGCAATATTTCAACCTCAATAATTTTTTTAAGAGCAACAGCCTGACCACCACCGGCGATGCGGTGGCCGGCAGCGCCGCCAACCTGCAGGTCGAACAGCGCCTGCGGGACAATCCCGGCCTGATTTCGCTCGGCACCCTGACGCAGGGTGCTCAGCCCGCCGACCCCACGGCCTTGCCCAATTATACCTATGTGCGCAATCCCGGGGACAACAGCGTCATTCAGCAATTGGCTTCGCTGGGCACCGCCTCGGTCAATTTTCCCATCGCCGGCGGCCTGGGCGCCACCACCCAGAGCTTCGGCGGCTATGCCGGCGCCATCATCGGATCGGCCTCGAGCAACGCCGCCACGGCTACCACCACCCAAACCAATGCGCAGACATTGCTCGACGGCTTTACGAAGCAAGCTTCCACCATCAGCGGCGTCAATCTCGATACCGAACTGGCCAACACGGTCATTTACCAGAATGCTTATACCGCTTCGGCGCGCGTGATCTCGGTGACCAGCACCTTGTTCGACGCCCTGCTGCAATCGATTGCGTAACGGGAAAAGGAGAGGAACTATGGGAGTGGGAACTGTCAGCACCTATGCGGCTTTCCAGTCGACGCTGAATGATGTGAATACGGTGGAAACCAACTTGACCAAAGAGCAGGAACAACTGTCCAGCGGAAATGCCTTCCAGGATTTCGCCGGCATGGCGGCGACCGGCCAGACCCAGCAATACCTGTCGCTCTCCGACACCATTGCCCGCACGACGCAGTATGTCGAGAACCACCAGACCATAGAAGCCAGCGTAAATACGGCAAGCACGGTGCTTGGCCAGATTATCAAAACGGCTACTGATTTGCAGAGCCTGATCTCGCAGCGCATGAGCGGCACGTCGAGCGCCGGCTTCAGCACCCAGCTTCAAGGCATCTGGCAAACGCTGGTCGGGCAGCTCAACACCAGCGTGAACAACCAGTACCTATTTTCCGGCACCGCCACCAATACGCCGGCGGTCAAAAATACCTTCCCCACGCTGCAAGTGCCGGGCACACCCGATACCGGCTATTACCAGGGCAGCGGGCAGGACATGACCACGCGCATCGACGACAATACCGTCATTACCTACAACGTGCGCGCCGATGCCTCCGGTTTCCAGCAGCTTTTCGCCGGGCTGGCCACGGCGCAAAAAGGCGACCAGGGCAATAACACCACCGATCTCCAGAATGCGGAAAACTTCGTGCAGCAGGGCATAGCGCAGATAACGGCATTGCAGGCGACGGTAGGGGCGACGGCGGGGCAGCTTACCAATAGCGACACCGTCCTGAATAACCAGAAACTCTACTGGCAGGGATTGCAGCAGAGCATCGGCAATACCGATATCGTCTCGGTGTCGACGCAGGTGGCGGTCAACCAGGGCATCCTGCAGGCATCTTTCGCGGCATTCGCCAAAATTTCTGCTCTGAGGCTTTCGGATTATTTAAAGTAACAAATTACAATATGGGTTCTGTTGAGAAATTCGCTAGGCTGAGCCAAATGCGCCGGTTTTTAAGAACCGGAGCGGAGCGTACACTTGTACGTGAGCACCGGAAGCGCAGAAAACCAAGCAAGTTGGCCAGGCTAGTAGAATTTATCAATAGAACCTAGCCTCTATTCACAAAAGGCGGTACATATGCTACACCAATCGGCAAATTCAACCGGGTTTATAGCTTCTGGTACCGTCATGATGGAAACCATCGCATCGCGTTTCGGCGAGATTACCGTGGATACGGACAAGGCGATCGTGTTCCCGCGCGGCCTGCTCGGGATGCCGGACAAATTCCGTTTCGTGCTGACCAAATTCCCCAGCCCGAAAATGCAGCAATTCACCCTGCTGCAATCGCTCGACGACATCGCCCTGTCGTTCATCACCCTGCCGCTGGAAACGCGTAACGCCATCATCGCCGAAGCCGACCTGGGTGCCGCCTGCCGCGACCTGCAGATCGACCCGCCGAACCTGGCGCTGCTGCTGATCGTATCGGTGCATCGCGGCCTGGAGCAGGTCAAGCTGTCGGTCAACGCGCGCGCGCCGCTCCTGATCGATGCTGATCGCAAAACCGGCGTGCAGTATGTGTTTCAGCAGGATCATTATAAAGTCCAGCACATGCTGTAGCCATGACCACCGACCCCGCCATTGCCTATGACGACTATAGCCGCGCCAACCTCAGGGAGTGTTATTTCCATTCTTTTACGGGAAAAAACCTGCCCAGGGTCACCTATAGGAAGTTTTCCAAATCGGCCGCCGATTGCCCTAACGATGCGGCGCGCAGGGGGTTTATAGACGAGTTTTGCAAGTCCCTCGCCGATTTGAAACTCGAAGGCGACTGGCAGAAAATGAAATTTTTCCTGCCCGATTATGCCCGTGCCGGCCTGAGCGGGGACGAGATCGGGAAAGTGGAAAATGCCCTGGCGCAGAAGCGCAAAAGGCGCAATGAAAAGCTGCTCGAAGTCTATCCTCACTGCAGCGACGAATTTTCCACGCGGATTGAATTCCTCGATGCGGCTTTCGGGTCGGAGCGATACGGCCTGTTTGATGAGACCAGCCGCATATTCACTCTCGGCTCCTGCTTTGCGCTCAATATCGCTGAGCATCTGCGCCAGAAAGGATTTGCCGTCGGGCATTGCGACCAGGCAGAGGATTTGAACTCGCCTTTTTCCAATGCGAAAATGCTCGCCGTCTGCGCCGCCCCGGCGCCGCTCAAGGCAGCCTACGTCGAACATTGGGTCAGGTTTCTCTACCCGGCGGATAAGGGTGTGGATTTTGAAGCGGTCATAAAAAACGAGCTGCATCGGCTCGAAAAGCTGGCCGAATCCCTGAAATCCGCCGAATTTTTAATTATCACCTGCGGCAACGTCCTGGATTATTTCATGACCGCCGCCGCGGCGTCTGCCGGATATGAAATCGGCCCGCCCGTAGCGCCGAAGTTCCTATCCATATCCCATGATGAAGACATCGACCTGCGCTCGCACCTGACGCACAAGCTGAAAGAAGCCGGCTCCGAATTCCGCCTCGGCACCTACCCGGAAGCCGTGGCAGCCCTGGATGCTTTATATGCGGCGATCAGAAACATCAATCCGCACGCCCCCATATTGCTCACGCTTTCTCCCGTTCCCATCGGCAACGCGCTGGGTATCGTTCACGCCAGAAAGCTGGGCGCCATCGAAATCGATTGTCTCAGCAAATCGCTCCTGAAGGCCGCGCTCGACGATGTGATGGAGCGAAAAAAATCGGATAGAAAACTTTTTTATTTCCCTTCGTTTGAAATCGTGCGCTGGGTGGGACCGTGCATGGATGCCGCCGTGCTGGGAAAGGAAGACGCTTCTTCCCGGCATGTCAGCGAGCATGTGCTCACCGGCGTATACGAATACTTTATTCATAAATTCGGCCGCGGCGCAGCGCCCGATCAGGAGAGTGTCATGGAACATACAGCCGTAAAAACAGAATACAGCCGCCAGCAGCCAAGCGAACGCTACCGCCAATTGCTGGAGCAGTATCAGCATTTGCACCTGCATGGCACCACCGACACCAAGCCGGAGGAAATGTTCGCCGGTATCAGCCTGCCGCATCAGGCGCCGCGCATCGGTATGTTGGCCAAACGCACCAAAGCCCAAACCCTGCTCGATTACGGCTGCGGCAAAGGAAAATTATATCAAGTTGCTTCAATTACGGCAGGAAATGCAGAGTATCCATCGATCAAGGCCTTCTGGGGCGTGAAGGAGATCACGCTCTACGATCCGGCCTACCCGCCCTATACGGAGCTGCCGCAGGGAAAGTTCGACGGCGTCATCTGCACCGACGTGCTGGAGCATTGCCCAGAAGAAGACTTGCCGTGGATTCTGGCCGAACTATTTTCCTATGCCAGACATTTTGTCTTCGCCAACATCGCCTGCTATGCCGCGAAAAGAATTCTTCCCAACGGCGAAAATGCGCATTGCACCATACAGCCGCCCGCCTGGTGGAAAACAACGATCGAACGCATCGCCTCTGGTTTCCCGCAAGTACAGTATCAGTTTGTCGTCACGGAAGTAGCGCTGGGCGACGACGGCGCCGTCATCAGGAAAGAAAGCGTTATCGAGCGCATTTTCCGCCGCTGACGAGGCTTATGAAACGGGAGGTTGTTTAACGTAAATGTCGAAAAGAAAGACCCATCGGCTGCGATCCGGCGTAGTCACCGGTTCCACGCCATGAAAGGAATTGGCCGTTTTCAGGAATACGAATACCGAATTGGGAAGGAAGGGCATGGTATGGACTTTGCTGAAATTCTCGAACCCGTAGTGAGGTCCGCCCGGACAGGTAAAGCTCGCCTCCTTGGGAACATAAATGGACGTGCCGAGGTTGGCCTGGGAATCATCTTTCGGCAGGTAAAAAAGAACGGAAATGACTTTTTTCGGAGAATCGCTATGCGGCCCTATGGAATAATTGGTGATATCCTCGATAAGCATACACTCATTATAAAATATGGGGCTCTGAACGTTTTTGAAGCGCTCATTGATGTGGGCGGAAAATTTATTGAGCAGATAATTGGTGAGTTTTCCAGTCATCATCCACTGCGCGCATTCCTCCCAGAATTTTCTTTTCGCTTCGGGCAGCGCTGCAAGATACTGCGGGCTCATCTGCAGCACGAAACGCTCCTTATACCCCTTGACCGGACGCACCTCGCCGATCGGCAGCATCGCGGAATGATCGGGAAGGTTGGCGATCAAGTCGCGGTAAAAATCCGCCGGGAAAATATCCCGGATATAAAAATGCGGAAAAGGAAAATAGGACACCGGGACATTGGCGATTTTATACGTCAGTTCCAGCTCAGGGTTCGAGTGCATGAGGATCTAACGCCAATGTTTTCAAGGTAAAACCATGGAATTTTATGCGGATAAAAGCCGGGACTTGTCAAGATTTATCTACAGGAATTTCTTCGACCTGCTGGCAAAAGATTCGAGCGCTGCGGCCCGCGGCGAGCTGGTGAACAAGTTTTGCCAGTTCATCGCCGATCTCAAGCTCGAAGGCGACTGGCAGAAAATGAAATGGTGCCTGCCCGTCTCCGCCGTCAACCCCGGCCTGAGCGCAAGCGAAACGCGGCAAATCGAAGAAACGCTGGTTCACAAACGCAAAAAGCGCAACGACCGGCTGGTCGAAGTCTACCCGCATTGCAGCGATGAATTTTCCACCACCGTTGCCTTTCTCGACGCCGCCTTCGGATCGCGGCGTTTCGATTTTATCGACCCCGCCACCCGCATCTTCACCATGGGCTCCTGCTTCGCCCGCAACATCGCCAATTACCTGCAGCACCGCGGCTTCACTATATCGCCGTTCATCCAGGCCGAGGATCTGAATTCCCCCTTTTCCAACGCCAAGCTGCTGGCCGTGTGCACCGCCGCGCCGCGGCTGCAGCGCGCCTATATCGAACATTGGGTAGACGTTTTATATCCCAAAGACGCCGGCGTCGATCTGGCCGCCGTGGTGAAAATGGAGCTGCAACGGCTGGAGGCCTTGCTGGCGGCGCTGAAGGCCAGCGAATTTCTGATCGTCACTTACGGCAACGTGCTCGATTATTTCCTGCCGCCAACACCAGCGGAATTCGAAGTCGGTCCGGCGATCGCGCCTAAATTCCTGACCATCTCCACCAACGAGGACATCGCTTTGCGCTCGCACCTGACCGGCAAGCTGAAAACGGCAGGCGCCGAATTCCGCATCGGCAGCTACGCCGAAGTCAGCGAAGCTCTCGACGCCCTGTACAAGGCCATCCGCACCATCAACCCCACCGCCCGTTTGCTGCTCACACTGTCGCCGGTACCCATCGACAGCGCCATCGGCATCAAACATTCGGCTAACTTAAGCGCCGTGGAAATCGATTGCGTCAGCAAGTCGCTGTTGCGCGCGGCGCTGAACGAGTTCCTGGAAAAACATCAAGCCGATGATAAGCTATTCTATTTCCCGTCCTTCGAAATCGTCCGCTGGATCGCGCCCAACATCGGCAGCGCCGTGTTCGGGAAGGAAGACGCCGCCTCCCGCCATGTCAGCCAGGAGGTATTGAACGGAGTGTACGAATACTTTATCTATAAATTCTGCGCCTCCGCAGGCGCCGAAAAACAACCCATCGCCGCAACCCTGTAACCGCAAAAAAAAGGATCCTATGCAAAACACCGACAAAGCCGACAGCATCCGCGTCTTCATCGGCTTCGACCAGCGCGAAACCGTCGCCTACCACGTGCTGACGCATAGCATCCTCTCGCGTTCCTCGCTGCCCACCGCCATCACGCCGCTGGCGCTGCCACAGCTGTCCAAAATCTTCACCCGCGAGCGCAACTCGCTGCAATCCACCGAATTCGCCTTCACCCGTTTCCTCACGCCGTATCTGTGCAATTACGAAGGGTGGGCGATCTTCATGGATTGCGACATGCTGGTGCTGGACGACATCGCCAAATTATGGAGCTTACGCGACGACCGTTATGCCGTGATGGTGGCCAAGCATAATTACACGCCCAAAACGGATGCGAAATTCCTCGGCCAGAAGCAAACCAGTTACGAAAAAAAGAACTGGTCGAGCGTCATGCTGATGAACTGCGCCAAGTGCACGCGGCTTACGCCGGACTACGTCAATACCGCTTCCGGCCTGGAGCTGCACCGCTTCCAGTGGCTGAAGAACGAGGCGGAAATCGGCGAACTCTCCATCCGTTGGAACTTCCTGGTCAGCGAATACGACCCGGTGCCGCTGTCGCAGATCGCCAATTTGCATTACACGCTGGGCGGCCCCTATTTCAAAGGCTACGAGGAATGCGACTACGCCGACAAATGGTTCAAGGAATATTACGCCATGATCTACGCGGATAAGCGGCAATGATGAGCGGCTCTTCCCTAGCCTCCGGCGACCATTTGAAACAGCGCCTGGTGGCGGCGATGCGGCTGCATGTGGATGGGAAAAACGCCGACGCGCAAAGCGCCTACGAAGCGCTGCTGGCGGATTATCCCGGCCAGCCCGATATTTTACACGCGCTGGGAACGATTCATCTGCAAGCACAGCGATGGGAAGCTGCCGCGGACTATTTCCAAAAAGCGCTTGCCGCCAATCCCCGCCAGAGTCGTCACATGCTGCCGCTGGCGCAGGCTTACGCTCAAGCTAAACAGCCGGAAAAAGCCACGGCGGTATTGGCCAAATTGCTTGCTCTCGATTCCGATCGTGCCGAGGCCTCGAACCTGCTGCATGATCTCTGCCTGGCGGAAAATGCCAGCATGAAACGGTTGGCAAAAGACTATCCGAAGAATATCGGCGTGCGTTCCGTCGCGGCGCGGCTGGCGCAAACCGTGGGCGATTATGCCGAACGCCTGGTGCATCTGGATGCGCTATATGCTCTGGGCGTTCGCACCGAATCATTCTACTGCGCCTATACCCTGTGCTTAAGCCAGAACGCCCGGTTCGACCGCTGCCTGACCGTGTGCAAAGATGCGCTGGCCGCCTATCCCGGCTCGCTGGGCGTGCTCAAGATGCGCGCCAATGTCTATACCAATCTCGGGCGCTACGACGAAGCGCTGGCGGAGTGGGCGCGCGTCGTTGCGCAATTGCCGGGCGATGCGGGGAAAATGACGCCGGAGGATCATGCGTCGCACGTGGCGATCGGCATCATCAAACTGCTCACCAGCGATTGCCGCGAGGGCTACGAGGAATATGCCGCGCACCGCGATTACGCCATGGTCAAGGAAGCATTGGTCATTCCGCTACCGGAATGGCATGGCGAGTCGCTTAAAGATAAGCGCCTGCTGCTATGGTCGAGCCAGGGCATCGGCGACGTCGTCATGTTCGCCAGCCTCCTGCCCTGGGTCATGGCGCAGGGCGCGCAGATTACACTCGCGCTTTATCCCAAGATGATTCCGCTTTTTGCGCGATCTTTTCCCGGCGTAGGCATCATTCCCTACAGCAAAAATAATCTGCAGGTCTATGCATCCAAATGCGACCTGCAGGCCGTCTTCGGCCAGCTCATGGCCTACGGCGTGACGCATTACACGCCGGCGCAGCATCCGCCTTTCCTCAAGGTCGATGCGGCAAAGACGCAAAGCCTGCGCGAAAAATACCTGGCATTACGCCCGCCGGGGAAAATCAAAAAACTGGTGGGCATTTCCTGGCATACCATCAACTACGACACCGCCGGGATGCGCAATATTCCGCTGGCGGAATGGTCGCCGCTTTTTTTGCTGCCGGACATCCAATATGTTTCGCTGCAATATGGCGATCATGCCGCTGAGATAGAGGCCGTAGGCCGCACTTTCCCCAACATGCTCCATGTCGATCCCGATATCGACGCGTTCGAGAATATCGACGGGTTGGCAGCGCAGATGGCAGCTATGGATGAAATAATCTCTGTCCAGAATTCCACGGTGCATCTGGCCGGCGCGCTCGGCGTAAAAACGACGCTGATGCTGTGCGCCGCCTCCGATTGGCGCTGGGGATTGAAACGCAGCGACAGCCGCTGGTATGAAAGCGTGCATATCGAGCGGCAGGAAAAACTCCTCGACTGGCAGCCGGTATTGCAGCGCGTGCGCGAAAGGCTGACATCATGAAAGGGCAATTAGCCGAAGGATGGGAAGCCGTGGCGAAACGGCTGGAGCAGCTGGCGCTGGCCGAACCGCAGAATCCGCGTTCGCTGCTGCCGCTGGCGCAAGCTCACCTCCGCTTAAGCAACACCGAACAGGCGATGAACGTACTGGCGCGGCTGCTGGCCTTGGATCCCAACCATAGCGAAGCGATCGACATGCTGAGCGATCTGTGCACAGCGGGAACCAGGCCTAAGGACATCAGCGGCAGCGCCATCAACCGCCTCATCGCCCTCTATCCCGATATTATCGCCCTGCACTCGGTAGCCATACAGCTATGCCGGAAGGTGGATGAGCGCGCCGAGCGGATGAAACATCTGGAGGCGATCTATCATCATGGCGTGAAGGGTGCCGATTTTTACACCGAATACGCTGCGATGCTGAGCTATAACGGCCAGTATGAGCGCTGCATCGAAATATGCGAAGAGGCGCTGAAAGCCTATCCCGACTCGCCGGGGCCCTACCGCGTGCGCGCCAGCATGCACGGCGTAAAGGGAGAAAACGAACAGGCTCTGGCCTGCTGGGCAAAAGTGCTGGAACTGAAACCGGGAGATATCCAGGCGCGCATGCTGACCGGCCAGATCAAACTCCTCTTAAGCGATGGCAAGGACGGTTTCGAGGATTACGCCGCCGTGCGCGACCGCGTCTTTTACCAATGCATGTGCAACACTTCCATCCCCGAATGGAGCGGTCAGCCGCTCGCGGGCAAGCATCTGCTGCTATGGTGCAACGAAGGCATCGGCGATGCTTTCATGTTCGCCGGCCTACTTCCCTGGCTGTTTGCGCAAGGCGCGCAGGTGACGCTCGCACTTTATCCCAAGCTGATTCCGCTGTTCGCCCGCTCATTTCCCAACGTCTCCGTCGTTCCTCATACACCCGAAACGCCTCAGCTCGCGCAGCAATTATTCGACCGCTATACGAACAAATGCGATTTCCAGCTGGCCATGAGCCAGCTCATGCGCCTGGCACTGCCGCACTATACGCCGTCGCAGCATCCGCCTTATCTTAAAGCCGATAGCCCGCGCGTGCGAACGCTACGGGAAAAATATCTGGCGTTATCTCAGGGTCAACGCAAAAAGCTGGTGGGCATTTCCTGGCATTCCAAAAACAATGACAATTCCAGCCAGCGCAATATTCCGCTTTCGGACTGGGCGCCGCTTTTTTCGCTGCCGCATGTCCGGTATATATCGCTGCAATACAGCCCTCCGGCGGGAGAAATGGAAGCGGCGAACCGCGCCTTCCCCGGCGCGCTTTATGCCGACCCCGACATCGACGGTTTCCAGAATATCGACGGGCTGGCGGCGCAGATTGCAGCGTGCGACGAAGTAGTGTCCATCCAGAACACCACCGTGCACATGGCCGGCGCGCTCGGCGTCAAAACCACCATCATGCTTTCCGCCGCCTCGGATTGGCGCTGGGGACTGGTGCGCACCGACAGCCGCTGGTATACCAGCGTGACTGTAGAGCGCCAGGAAACATTGATGGATTGGCTGCCGGTGTTGCTGCGCGTTGCAAGGAGGTTATGATGACAGCCATTCTGCGTTCCCAACTGCTTTCAAAATTTTCCTGTCTCGGCGACAAGTGCGAAGATACCTGCTGCCAAGGCTGGTCGATGCAGATGGACGAGCCGACGCTGGCACGCTATAAAAAAGAAGCACCGGAACTGCTGGGCGCGGTCGAAGCCGAGCCGGACGGATCGCACATCATGCGCAAAGATCCGCAGACGAGTTTTTGCGTCAAGCTGGAAGGCGGCCTGTGCGGCATCCATAAAACACACGGTGAAAAATTTCTCGGCGACGCCTGTTATTTTTATCCGCGCGTGACGCGCGCGCTGGGTAACCAGGTTGTCATGACCGCCGCCATGTCCTGCCCCGAAATCGTCCGGCTCGCCCTGGCCGATGAGAATGCCTGCGCATGGGAAGAAGCGGCAGCCGAACGCCTGCCGCATTCGCTGAAAAATTATCTGCCGGAGGACACCGCAGCCGGGGATGCGCTGGCAGTGCACCAGGCATTTCTCAAAGCGACGGAAGACAAACAAGCAAGTGCCGAGCGTATTTTTTTGCGCATCGCCAATGTCAGCCGTTCCTTTGAGCGCATCGACCGCAAAGGCTGGCCGCAGGCTGCGCCGTTTTATCTCACCCATGCCGACGGGCGCCTGCCGCCCCCCGAGAGCGATGCCGCCGACCCGTTCAACCTGTTACATGCGCTATGCGGATTGATCGTCGCCTCGAAAAAACGACCATCGCCGCGCCTGAAACAAACCATCGGTGATATGGAAAAAGCATTGGCGGCCACGCTGGATTGGGACACGGTAAGAATCAACACCACCGTCCAAAGCGCCGCCGCCTATCAGAAGGTAAAAGCGCTGTGGCAAAAGGAAGCTGCGGCGAAATATGCGCCGCACTTGCGCCGCTGGCTGCAGATGCAACTGGCGCTGGCGCTCTTCCCCTATGCCGGGCTGGGGGATAAACTTTCGGAACGCATCACCGTCATCGGCGTGCGGCTAGCCACCATAAAACTTGCGCTGATGTGCAGTTACAATATATATGGAGCAACATTGCCGCAGGATGCGGCGGTTCGCATCATGCAAAGCATCTCACGGTTCATGGATCATCTGGGCGATCCGGCTTTTTCGATGCAAATTTATACGGAACCCGGCTGGACGCAGGAAAAACGGATGCGCGGGCTGCTTGAAATATAAATTAAAAAACAGCGGGTTGATAATAAACTCACAATATTTTCCTGGCATTAACTCAATATTAATTATTACCGCGTATTATCGAGGTAATGTGGCCTGAGTAGGCTGCAAAATTGGTGAAAGCATGTAGCTTTCGAAACTTAACCATCCATGTAGGAGACAGTCATGTCAAATTCAATCAACACCAATATCGCTGCCTATTACGCGCAAGGTAACATTGATACAGCGTCTAGAGCGGCAGCCCTCAACGTCGCCCGCCTCTCAAGCGGCAACGCCATCATTCAGGCCTCTGACAACGTGGCGGCGCTCGCTGTAGGTACTTCGCTGGCGACGCAGGTAAGCACGTTGCAAACGGCGCAAACCAACGCTTCGGCAGCCAACAGCCTCCTCCAGGTGGCCGACGGCGCAGTGGCGCAGATCCAGTCCATCCTGCAGACGATGGAATCCGTCGCCAACCAGGCGCAATCCGGTTCGTTGACCGATACTAACCGCGGCTTCCTCGACCAGGAATTCCAGGCGCTGACAAGCGAAATCAACTCTTTGGCCAAAGGCACGCAGTTCAACGGCGTGAATTTGATCGACGGCTCGATCGCCACCGGCGGCTCCAACAACCCGCTGCGCACCGCCAGCATCGCCACCGTTACCGCCAATGCCGCCCTTACGGTAACCGGTTTCACCGCAACGACTAACGTGGGTCAATTCAAGAGCTTCGTGCTCGATGTTGCGTCCGGCGCCACTCAAAACGACACCGCTTTCCAGGGCGATTTGTCCAAAGGCATCTTCCTCTCGACCGGCACCACGGACAATACCCAACATGCCTATACCGTATCCCTTGCACTCAACGGCTCGGTGTGGAACGGCACCCTGGCGGTGGATGCTACTACACTGGCACTCGATAACGGCACCAGCACCATTACATTTTCTGTTAATGCTCTTGCTGCCGGCGTGACTGCAACCCAGTTCGGGACGCAGCTCACGACTTCTCTTGCCAGCGCAAAGGGCTTTGCCATCCATACGGTTGCAACAACGCTTGCGACCGACAGTGCCGGCAATAACATCGCCGGTTCGGCCATTACCGCTTCTTCGACCGCCGGCACCTTGCTCGACAGCTTCAGCGGCAGCAATGTCACGATCCAGTCGCAGCTATTCACTACCGGAACGGCGCAGAAATTGCCGTCGATTTCCGACTGGTCGGCCACCGGCATCGGCAGCGGCGTGGTCTTTTCCGTCGTCGTTAACGGCACCACCTATTCTACCGCAGGAGCCGTCGCCGGAACCGATACCACGGTTAAAACCGCCACGTTCAACGGCGGCGCCGCTGGTCTGTTGCAATTATACGCACAAGGTAACACCTCCAGCAATGAAGTGCTGCAGGTAGCCCTTGGCGCTATCAGCACCAGCGCCAGAATCGATACGGCGTCCAACGTTACCAACCTCGTCAACGCGCTGAACACTGCCTTCGGCAGCGGCGGCAACCAGGGTGGTTTGACCTTCCAGCTCGGAAGCACGTCAGACGCCAACGTCACCGTCAACATCGCCAACACGCAAAGCAGCGCCCTGTTCAACGGCGCCACGCTCGACGTCAAAACGGCGGGCACGGCGGCGACGTCGGCAACGGCGGTCAGCACGGCCATCAACACCGCGACGGCCACGCGCTCCGGCATCGGTGCCCTGGAATCGCAGGTCGGCTTCGCCATCTCGGCATTGCAGAACAGCGTTCAGAACCAGGATGCCGCGCGCAGCCAGCTGTTGGATGTCAATATCGCGACCGAATCCGCGGCGTTTGCGACCAACCAGGTTAAGCTGCAAGCCGGTATCTCGGTGCTGGCGCAAGCTAACACGCAAGTACAAGCCTTGCTGAAGCTGATCGCTTAAGACTGTACGGACCACTACCCGGGATGGAGCAATCCATCCCGGGTAACCCCGTAAGGAGGATACCATGGATCCCATTGGAATCACGCCACCCATTGTTATATCGACACCGGTACAGGCGATTTCTGTGCCTGCCGGTCAAAGCATGCCGATTATTCCTTCACCCACTCCGGCGCCCGTTCAGGCAGATCCCGATGCCCAGGCGATGGAGCAGGCACACTATCAAGCCGTACAGCAAATGGCCCAGAGCGTCGCTAACGTATACGTCGTCAGCGACCAGAAATTCACTATTTTCAAGGACGCCACCGGCCAATATATCACCCGGTATACGAGCTTGCGCGACGGCAAGGTCACTTACGTCCCGGAGCCTGCGCTGTTCAAATTGAGCGGGGCATCCGGCAGCGCGCCCCTGCTTAAAATACAGGCGTAGGCACGTTTCTTGCTCTAATAATATTAATTATTATATGTTAGATGATAATTTTACTTATAGTTAATATAGGTGGGCTATTATAGTCTTTGAGGGGATGGTATGTCGATAACCTTAGGCAATTTTTCTTCCATTACTAATCCGGATGGCAGCAAAAAAAATGTGCTGTTCGGCGCCGGCGGTTCCGGGCTGGACACGCAAACCTTGATCGCTTCGCTGGTAGCCATCAGAAGCCAGCCCGCCACCAATGACCAGACCCAGATTACGGCCAACGGCAAGATCAGCGACGCACTGAACCAGTTCCAAAGCCTGCTCAGCAGCTTCCAGAGCTCCGCCGATGCCCTGCGCAATCCCCCCGGCGTCGGCAATGAAGCCAACAATGCCTTTGATTTTACCACCGGCAGCGTCGGCAACGGCGGCAGTACCTATGTTTCAGTCACGACGTCGCCCGGCGCGGCGCTTCAATCCTATAACATCAGCAATATCAGCAGTCTTGCCACGGCAGCAGCGCAAACAACGGGAATCTTCAACGTTGCCAGCGCCAATGCATCCGCCGTATCGGCTAATCCCATATCGGGTAGCCCCTACCAGTTCGCACCGGGCACCATCACTTTCTCCGACGGTCAAACCATCACACTCCATGAAGGCGACAGCCTTAATGCCGTGGCCAACGATTTCAACTCCATTTCCGGCATCACCGGCGTCGGTGCGACCGTTATCCAGATAGACGCCACGCATTACCAGCTATCGTTCAATGCCGCCAGCACCGGCACGGCCAACAACTTCAACTTAGCCAATAACACCACCATCACCAGCGATCCTTCCGGCGTGCTCGGCAATATCGGCCTGACCGAACAGCAGAGCACGGGCATTTTTACCATTGCCAGTCCCAGCGTGATTGTAGCATCGAACAGTAATATCACCGGAAGTACCGGCATTCAGTTCACCCCCGGCATGTATTCAGTAAACGGCCACACCGTCACCATCAGCGAAGGCGATACGCTCACCCAGGTGGCATCCGATTTCAACACCGTCGCCGGCACCGGCGTCACGGCGCATATTGTGAAGGCTGGCACCAACCAATATAAATTGACGTTCACCCAGAATCCCGGCGCGGGCGCCCTGGCTCCACTCAATCTTGCGGCCACACTCACCGGCGTCAGCATGGGATCGATAGTGGCAGCCACAACACCAACCGCCGGCACCGATGCGATTTTTAAAATAAACGGCATCTCAATTACACGCTCGACCAATAACATCAACGACGTCATCAGCGGCCTGACCTTCAACCTGCTGCAAACGACGCCCGGCGGCAGCAACACGGCGTATCCGGTAACGATTTCGCCGGACACCACCACGATCCAGAATTCGATCGTGGGTTACGTCAATGCCTATAACGCCCTCAAGACCTTTGCCGCCCAGCAGACCCAACTGAATAGCGACGGCACCTATGCCGCTACGGCCATCCTCGCCAACAACCCGACGTTCCGGCAAACCATGGACGACATCAATCAGAAAATCATCTCGCAGGTGTCGGGGCTTACCGGAACCATCACCAGCCTTAGCGATGTCGGCATCACCTTTACCAAGCAGGCCGCCACTAGCACCACGCCGGAGGTAGATAATATTCTTACCGTCAATGACGGCCAGCTAGCGTCGGCGCTCTCCAGTAATTTTCAGGCGGTCAATAATCTGTTCGGATTCCACCTGACCTCGAACAATGCCGCATTGACCGTATTCTCGGAGACCAACGCGCTGGCGGCAACGGCTTTCACCTTGAATAACACCGGCGGCGTCTTCACGGCGACCATCGGCAGCAATCCGCCGATTACCCTGACGGCCACGCTCCTGCCCGGCGGCGAAGGTTATTTTCTGAGCGGCCCGGCCGGATCGGCGCTGGACGGATTGGAGATGATCTATGCCAGCACCGCCGACGCCACCATCAGCGTGGGCGTAACGCAGGGAGTGGCCGATAAAACATTCAATACCAGCAATGCCGCCACCACCGCCAATACCGGCACGCTGGCCGTGGCCCTGAAGGGAATACAGACCAACAATACGACGCTGACTAACGACATCACGCGGGTCAATGCCCAGGTGACGCAATACCAGCAGCAGCTGCTCAATGAATTCGCGGCGCTGGAGCAGGCAATTTCAAATACCAATACGCTGATTAACGGCATCACGGCAAACCAGAATGCGGCGCTCACTGCTTCCGGCCACTAAACATGACCCAACCGACGCAGAAAAAATATCAGGCCTATGCCGCCGCCACGCAAACGGTGGCCAAGACGCGGCAGATCGTCATGCTCTATGACGGCGTCATCCGCCTCTTGCAGCAAGCCAAGGATGCCATCCGCGGCAAACGCATCGAGGAACGCTACCACCTGCTGATCAAAGCTACGGATATCATCAACGGCCTCCAGGCCTGCCTCGATTTTGAAAACGGCGGCGACATCGCGCCGATATTACATGGCTTTTACTCCAGCATCGACAGCCGCATCTTCTCCATCCATCGCACCAATAGCCTGGAAACCTGCGATGACGTCATTGCCGACCTGAAACAGATGCGCGATGCATGGCATGAGATCGATAAAAACAGTTCCGCGAGCGCACCGGTGGAAAATTCCCCCATGCCCGCCGATCCTTCCACCACCCCTCCCGCCAACGGCACGGATAACGTAGCACTTTCCGCGTAACGTTGGATACTCAGGGCAAAATCACCCCTCTTTCACCCACCGGCTTGGCACAGTCCTTGCTTATCTTATAAACAAAGATTGTTTGTGAGGATATGCCATGTTGACCTTGCCGCTATTGTCTACAGCCGTGCCGGACCTTTCCAACCTTGGGCAGGCCACCCCGGCGCAGAATGCGGCGGAGGGTTTTCTCGCCCTGCTGAACATTCAGGGGAACGGCGGCAACGACATATGGTCGGGAAACAATCAATCCGCACCGGGAAATAGCGGCCAGGATACCGCCGGTCAGTCCCTAACGGCGCCGGCACATGTCCCTGCGGCAGTTTTTGCCGCCAATAATTCCAGCCAGGATAACCATGCGCCCGCTCCGCCCGAAAAACCGGCGGCGCAGCAAAATTCTTCCCCCGCCAATCAGGCGCAGGACAATACCGCCAATCCATCGCATCCCGCGGCACCCACGCTGAAACCGTCAAAGCCTGACCAGGGCGCTGCAGCATCGTCATCCTCGCAGCCGGCCTCGACACCAACGACAGCGGATCAGACTGCGGGCGGTACTGACGGCCAGGCCTCCAGGCAATTACGTGCGCAGCTCCAGAACCAGCTCGGCGCTATCAGCGATATCCTGCTCAGCATGATACAGGCCTTGTCCGGCGGCGCTATGCCGGTACAGGCAGCCGCCGGCCCGGCGACGCAACTGGTGGCTTCCGCCACCGCAAACAGTGCAAGCGACCCTGCGCAATCGGCAGGAACCGGCGCGCAAACCGCGCAGGATCAGGAAATCGCCCTGCTCAAGGACATGCAGTCGCTGCTGCAGCAACTGCAACAATCATTGGCGACACCGGGCAACCGCAGCAATGTGCAGACGCTCAGCGATTCGCTGCTGTCCGATATGACCCGATTATCGCAGCTGGTCCATCCATCCGCCACTGCCGGCAGCAACGGCAATAGCACTGATCCGTTGCTTGGCAACGCACAGCCGTTTGGCGATCCGGGCAGCCTCCTTAAAAATTCCATCGAGCAGGTAAAAAATCAGTTGCAAACCCTGAAAACCAATAACGAAACTATCTTTGCGCAAGCCAAAGCCAGCCTGCAAACAACGATGGCGAACATATCCGACTCGCCCAAGACTGACGCGGGCAACAAAGATGCATCCGGCGTTGCGCCCCCCACCATCAACATCCCCACCGCGCCGATAGTGCAGGAAACGCCGGAAAAACCGACCTTGGTGAATCTGGCGGTAAATGCACAGGCCGTCCTGCAGACCAATGTCCCGCAGGATAGCGCCGGCAACTCCGGCAACGGCAACAATCAAGACCAGAGCCAGAACCAGGCGCCGCAACCGGTCATCGCCGCGGCTTCTTCCTCGCCCGCATCTTCCGCTGCCGGCAGCGCATCTTTTGCGAAGATATTGAACCAAGTGTCGCAAGGTGAAGTGCTGGAGCAGGTGCGGTTCCAGGTGAAAACGGCCTTAGGCGACGGCAGCAGTACCATTACCATTAAGCTCAGCCCGCCGGAACTGGGCACCGTCAATGTCAAGCTCGATGTCAGCGCCGACGGCAAGGCCAGCGGCATAACCATCACCGCCGACAATAAAAACACGCTCGACCTGTTGCAGCGCGACACGCAAGGGCTCACGCGCGCGCTGAACGATGCCGGTTTGACCACCGACAGCGGCAGCCTCAATTTCTCTTTAAGCGGCGGCGGGCAGCAGCAGGGACAACCCAGCCAGCAGGCGGCAGCCACCTATCAGCAGGCGCAGCCCGAGGAAGACAACCCCGCCATCGCCAGCCTATCCAGGAGCTATGTCGTGAACCTGGTCGAAGGCCTGGATATTACTATTTAAAAGAAGGAGAATGCCATGAGCACCAGCGTCAACAACATCATCAATACGGCAAGCAGCGCCGCGAGCACGAACAACAACATCACTCAGGCCCAACAGGGTCTCAACGCCAATTATCAGGAATTTTTGCGTATCTTGACCACCGAGTTGCAAAACCAGGATCCCACCTCGCCGATAGATCCTACGCAAATGGTCGGCCAGCTGGCACAACTCAGCCAGGTCGAACAGCAGGTCCAGACCAACGCTCTTCTTCAGCAGATGACTGCAGCGTTTAGCGCCAGCCAGACCAGTAACGCCGTCTCCTATATCGGCAAGCAGATCGATGCCGGCGGCAGCCCGGCCCAGACCGAACTTGCGGGCGGCCAGGCGACGCTGGTGTATACCCTGCCCGCCGGGGTGTCGAGCGCCAACGTCACCATCACCAACAGCGCTGGCCAGCCGGTATTCTCCGGCCCCGGCACGACCATTGCCGGACGCAACCAGGTCATATGGGACGGAACCAACAGCACAACGGGAGTGGCCGTGCCGAGCGGCACCTATAACTTTACCGTCGCCGCCGCCGATTCCAGCGGCAATGCGCTGACCGCGACGGCGGTGACAACCGGCGTCGTGACAGCGGTGGATACGCAGAACGGGACGACCAGCCTGTCGTTCGGCGGAACCATGTCGGTGCCGCTCGCCACTGTACAGGCGGTGTACAACCCCGGCACGAACCCGGGCAGCTGATCAAAACGTAATGTACCATTATTATAGAGAAGGAGACAATATATGAGCGGTGGTTTATTAGGCGCATTATTCGCAGGCGTATCGGGACTTGATGCTCAGGCCAGCAATCTCAGCATCGAGGCGAACAACATTTCCAACGCCAACACGCCCGGCTACAAGCAAACGGAAGTAGAGTTTCAAACGCTGGTCACCGGCGCTTCCAGCAGCACCAGCTTTTCGCCAGGCGGCGTCTTGGCAGGCAATCGCCAGCTGGTTGACCAGCAGGGGCTATTGCAATCCACCAGCTCATCGACCGACATCGCCATTCAGGGCAGCGGCCTGTTCGTCGTCAACCAAAATTCGACCGGCAGCGGACAGGTGCTCTATACGCGCGCCGGCTCCTTCACCCAGGATTCGTCGGGCAATTTCGTCAATGCCGCCGGCTATTTCCTGCAGGCCTGGCCGCTCGACCGCAACGGCCGGCTGCCGGGAGCGCCCGGCAACGCTAATACTACTTCCAGCGCCAACCTTAGCAGCTTGCGGACCGTCAACGTCCAGAGCGTCGCCGGCACCGCTTCGGCGACCAGCACCGTCGCTTTAAGCGCCAACCTCAATGCCGGAGAAACGGCCTTCCCGGGCGCATCGGGCGATGCCATCATGGACAGCCAGGATGCAACGAATTTCGGCATCACCGCCGATACTATCATCTTGCCGAGCAGCACCGATAATCTGACCAAAAACGACAAAATGACCGTAACCACTGGGTTGAACCCGACCGGCTTCACCTATACCTACGGCGGATTCGCTACCAGCCGCAGGGTCGATCAGGCGACAGGCGCCGGCGACTACGGCGATAGCGGTTCTGCTGTGCCGGTAGCCATTACGCTTGGCACCCATCCCTTTACCTTCACCCCAGGCAGCAATACCATTACTGTTAACCAGGCGCCCCCTGCAGGATTGCTGGCACATCAAGTCGTCAGCATATCAGGCAATACCACTGCTTTCGATGGCCTGTCGTCAAGCGCTCTTGACGGCAAATTTTATGTAAATTCGGTGAGCGGCGGCAGCTTCACCCTAACCCTTCCCACCGGCGTCACTGCACCGGCGGCAACAGCGCTGGCGGCCAATCCTTTTACCGTCACGTCCGGCAGCACTTCCGTCACCGTTGCCGGAACGCCGCCGACCGGCCTGGTGGCTGGCGATACCGTGACCATCGCCGGTTCGGGCGCCATTCTCGATTCAACCGGCGCCACGATGCTAACCGCTGGTCAGATGAACACCGTCCATACCGTGGTGTCGGTGGCCGGCGGCAGCTATGTCATCACCACCGCCGCAGCCGGCGGCACCGGCACCAACAGCGGCGGCAGCAGTACTCAAGGCGGCGCTTCGGTTACGCAATTTGTCACTACCGGCGGCACTCCCGGCGCAATCTTAACCCCACGCCTCTTTTCCGGCGACATACTGGACGCCACCAGCGCGACCACGGCACTCATTACCACACCTGCCAATTTTACCTCGGCAGCGCTCAGTTTCACCATCACGACGACGACCACCGGTACCTCGACCTTTACCTATACGGCGTCGGCGCCTAATGCAACGCTGGGACAGTTCAGCACGCTTGATAACCTTGCCACGGCTATCAGTGATGTAAGCGGGCTTTCGGCGCGGGTCGTCAATAATCGCCTCTATATCGCCGCCATCAACGGCAACGACGCCATTACCCTCGCCAATGGATCGGCGACCGGCATCAACGGAGCGCCACCGCTGGCAGGCATTGACTGGGTCGGCGAGCTGGGAGTGGCCAATGTCGCCAGTTCCGGCAGTGCCAGCCGTTTTTCAACCTTGCAGGGATTAGCCAATCTGGTCAACAATTCCGCTGGCTTGACCGCCACTGTCAACAACCCGCTGGGCGCTGCCGATGTCAAGATCAACGTCAACGACCCGCTGGATACAATCACATTTACCGACGGCGGCACTAATACCGGCAGTCTGCTGGCCGAACTGGGCTTGACGGCAACGCTCGGCAGTCAGACCGTGCCGCTCACTACTGGCGCACTCGGACCGGCCTACGGGGCCACCACTAGCAGCAAAAATATGGCATCGGGCAACATCACTCCGCAATTCAGCCGGCCCATAACCGTATTCGATTCGCTGGGCACGTCGCATAACCTGAACGTAGGCTTCATCAAGACGGGCAGCAATTCCTGGGCAGTGGAAATCTATGCCCAGCCCGGCACGGATGTCAGTTCCGCCTCCCTTGACGGCACCTCGGGCGCCTCGACCACCGGCTTGGTCGCCTACGGCACCATCAAGTTCAACGGCGACGGCAGCCTGCAAAGCGTAAGCTCATTGCTGTCGCAACCGATCACCATCGACTGGGCCGGCGGCGCTACCGCCAGCAGGATCACCATGAACTGGGGCACCGAGGGCGCTATCGGCACCGGCAAAACCGACGGCCTTAGCCAGTTTAACAGCGCGTTTGCCGTGAACTTCGTTAACCAGAACGGCGCGCCCGTCGGCGGTCTGACCGCGGTAAGCATTAGCTCGACCGGATTGATTACCGCCAGTTTCAGCAACGGCCAGACCCAGAATCTCTACCAGATTCCGCTGGCGAGTTTTTCCGATCCGGATCAATTGGAGTCAGTCTCCGGCAACGTCTTCGCCCAAACGTCAGGATCCGGCCAGGTCAACCTGAAACAAGCGGGCAACAGCGGCGTCGGCACCATATCATCTTCCTCGCTTGAACAATCCAACGTCGAATTGGCCGACCAGCTGACGCAGATGATCGTCGCGCAACGCGCCTACCAGGCCAACACCAAAGTGATTTCGACGGCGGATAACCTCCTGCAGGCCCTCAACCAGATCATTCAGTAATTTCCCTCTTGACGCGGGAATATGAAAGATGTTTTATGCGGGTGGCGCCGTTAATAACTTGGCGCTTAAGTGTAAATTCTTTGTTGATAGAGGTTGACAAACGGCCCTGATTTATCTACTACGGTAAGTGTAGGGTTAAATACGCTAACCTACCTATGGTATTTTTCCAATGATGTGAGAGAATCGCTCACATTTACATAAGGATCCGGTGATGAAAAAAAACGATCAGATGTCCAAGCGCATTATGTCTCAAACTCCTAAAAAAACGGTGGAGGGAGAACCGGAAATCACCAATATGATGTTGGACCCGCGCTATTTGCGGCAGTCCTCGTCGCTGATCCAGGACGCGTTGCAGAAAGGTTTCGACGTGCTGCAACTGGCCAACGGCGACATCGTCACCACCGGAACCAAGACGGTCGTCTACCAGTATGCGTGGGACGAAGCCAAAGGCAAACTGGTCAAAACCAAGCCCGAAGCTGGCCGCAAAGTTCGTTCGGCGCCTTCGGTTGAAGAAGAAGAGACCGAGAGCGAAGAGGCCTAGTTTATTCAATCCTGTGCGAGGCAACGCCGAGGCACAGGATCCCGGGGAATAAGAATGGACATGAAATCCTGTGCTGACGCTTCGCGTCCCACAGGATATATATTCAATGTATACTCAATTCGCCCTTGCAGAACGTAAACTGCGCCGGAACGACGAGCCGGGCACTGGCGACTTTGACCGAGTGCAACTTTCCCTCGATCTCATTTTCCCAGAAATTTAGAAAACGGTTTAGCACCGGGAATTTCGGGGCAATATCCAGATCCTGCCAGACATAACTTTGCAGCAGCGCCGGATGGTCGGGAAGATGATACAGGATTTCGGCAGTGGTCAGCCGGTAGTCGTGCAGCATGAGATGTAGCTCGCTCATACCCTTATTATAGCGCAAAAAACGCGCAAAATCAGCAACAATCTACCCCCACCGCCTCCTGCACATTCGCAAACCCATCCTTTTCCAGCAATTTCGCCAGCCCCGTTTGAATGTCACGCACGGCGGAAAACCCCCGGTAAACCAGTGCCGTATAGAGCTGCACCAGCGTCGCCCCGGCGCGGATTTTCGCATAGGCATCGGCAGCGGAAAACACGCCCCCTGCCCCGATCAGCGGCATCCTGCCGCCGACCAGCCGATAAAAATCTTTGAGGCGTTCAGTGGACAATGCGAACAACGGCCTGCCGCTTAATCCCCCCGTCTCGCCGCGATGAGAGTTGCGTAATCGTTCCGGCCTCGTAACGGTCGTATTACCGACGATCAACCCGTCGACACCATACGTCAGCGCCGCTTCCGCGATGTCCTCCATTTCTTTCCGGTCGAGATCGGGCGCGACCTTCAGCAGCACCGGCACGTTGCGAACATATGTTTGCGCGCATTCCCGTCGCGCCTGGCGCAACGCTTCCAGCAGAGAGCTCAGTTTCCCGCGCTGTTGCAGATCGCGCAAGCCCGGGGTATTGGGCGACGAAACATTGACCGTAATGTAATCGGCATGAACATAGGCTGCCTTGAGCCCCGCCACATAATCGGCATCGGCGTCGGCGGCATCTTTGTTTTTGCCGATATTGACTCCGGCGATGCCTTTGCTTTTATCCCGCCGGCTGAAATGTTCCATGAACAATTCCAGCCCGTCATTATTGAACCCGAGCCGGTTGATGACGGCCTCGTCTTCCGGCAGCCGGAACAGCCGCGGCGTAGGATTGCCCGCTTGCGGCCGCGGCGTCACCGTTCCTGCTTCGACGAAGCCGAATCCCATATCGAGCAAAGCATTAATGGCCACGGCGTTTTTATCGAACCCGGCGGCCAGCCCGATCGGGTTGGCGAACTCCAAACCAAACGCATTCACCTGCAGCAATGAAGAACGCGGCACCGGAGCCGGCGGCACCAGCCCGCAGCGCAGCGCCCATAAGCCCAGCGCATGTGCCGACTCCGGCGGCAGGCGATGGATCAGCGGGCGTAGCAGGGTAAAATAGTCGGTCATGCGCGACGATTCTACTCGCCATTACCGAAAAGGGAAAGTATTTGCCTGGCCTGCTCGGGCGTCATCGGCGTTGCGGCGGACGCATCATGCGGCAACGAGCTGGCCTGCAGCGTCGGTATGGCTTCCGCCTGTTGCGTCACATGCGTAAGGCGCAGCGGAAATTTCCCCATCTGCCGCGATTTCAGGGGGAAAAAATGCGGTGGCGAGGAAACACCCGGCACGACGTGATGTGCCGCCGCCAGCGGAATGAAATTCTTCGCCGCCGCCGCATCGTCCGTCTCGGCAAACGCATCGCCCGCCGCCAGCACCATGACCGCCCATGCTATCCAACAATAATACATCGCCTCTCCCTAAAAATGTCACACTTGGAAAGCAATTTACATGCCGACGATAAAATCTACCCATGATAACCTTTTCTTAATGCTATTTGTGGTGTATAGATGGTGAGTGGATCACAATATCATGTTTATTTTGGATAAAGTGGTGTAATATATCGGCATGACGTCCGCCTGCTTATCGAAACTCCGATGCTTACGGAATGCCTTGTGGGGCGGGCTGGTGTTTTATGCTCTCTATGCTTCCGCAGCGGCCGCAGCCGCGCCTTACGACGCGGATGTTTCCTCAACGATGAATCCCTACGAGCAACGCCGCCTCAAGGTGCGCGAGCAAAAAATAGAACGGATTTCCTCACACGCCGATGCCGATGAAGATTCCGCGCTGGATATCGTGGCGCTGCCGCTTCCGGAGAAAAAAATCTCCCGCCAGCCGCTGAAAGTCACCATCCCCAATATAAGCAACATCAGCCAGGCGCGGCACCCCGCCGCCACCCTGATCGCCAGAAGCGGCTCCGGCAATGGCCGCCCGCTCTATACGCCGCTGCCGGATAACCCGGCGCCGCTGGCATTGGCCGCCGCCGCGCCCTCGGACAACGTATTCGACCAGCTATTCGCCAAATTCTCCCCGTCGGAAAAACAGCAGGTTCCCGCCGCACCGCCCGCCAGAATACCGGTCGCTTCCACCAATGTGTATCAATCGCCGCCGGTCATCGTCAAAAAAGAAACGCTGCACATGGCGACTGAACAACCGGAAATGGCGCAGGCCGCGCCGCCGTCGATCATTCCTTCCCTGACGCCGGTGCAGTTGGCGGCACTGGCACCCGCCGCCGGCGAGGATGCACCCCTGATCCAGATTCCCGCGGAAGCGCCACCCCCACCGCCTCCGGCCATACCACCCGCTCCTCCTCCAGCCGTGCCGCCCGCGCCTCCTCCCACCGCTGAAAGTGTCCCGCCTGCCGCGCCCGCGGCGCCGCTATCGGACGTCAAGCCGTTGCTCGAAACCGCGCCGCAGCCGCTACCACCGGTAGCAGCAGCCCCGCCGCCACCACCCACTGCCGCGCCGCCGCCGGATGCCTCCATCGATACGTTGCTGCAATCAGCAGGCAAGCCCTCCGAACCGGCACCATTGCCGCCAGCCGCCGTACCGCCCGAGGTCGCCGCCGCCGTGAAAAATGAGCCGCCCCACCAGGATACTCCTGTTCCCGTTATGCAGGAGCCGGCGCCTTCTCTCTCTCCGGAAAGCAAGGCGATCGCCGCTAAAATCCCCACCAACCTCGATCATAAAAAAGAAAAGCTCAAAAAGATCGCCATCGATCATGCCAAGGATAAGAACGACCTGGGTAACGCCGAACCGGCAGTAAAATCGGTCAAGCATGACGGCATGAACATCAGTGTCGAGTCCAAGACGCCCAAGGTCGATTCGAACTACCAGCTCGAACAGGCCTATAACGCCATGAGCACCGGTCACACTTCCGAGGCCATCGACCTTTACAAAAATATATTGAGCAACGATCCGAAGAATAAAAGCGCGCTGTTCGGGCTGGCCACTGCCTATCACCGCGCCGGACAGATCGATATGGCGCGGCCTCTCTATGCCAAGTTGCTCGCCATCGACCCCAATAACCGCGACGGGCTCAATAATTTCCTCGTATTGCTGGCTGACGAGGCGCCAGAGGAAGCGCTGGCGCAGCTGGAGCAATTGGAAGGGCGCAACCCGCAGTTCAGTCCCATCCCGGCGCAAATGGCAGTTATCTATGAAAAACTTGGTAATTCCGACAAAGCCAGCGAAAAAATGTTCCGCGCCGTCGAGCTGGCACCGGAAAACCTGACCTACCGCTACAACCTTGCTATCATGCTGGATAAACAGAAAAAATATGAAGAAGCGGCCAAGCTGTACCGGCAGATCGTGGAAGCTTATAAACGCGGCGAAGTTATCCCCGGAAATATTCAAAAAATTCAGCAAAGGTTAACTTTTATCAGTTCTAATAGACAGTAAGCGCAGGGTTCCAGGGAGTTTCAATGGAAATCACCGACTTACTGATCTTCACGCAGAAAAACAATGCCTCGGACTTGCACCTGTCGACGAGCAACCCTCCGGTGTTGCGCGTCCACGGTGAGATGATGCCCTATAAAACCGACCCGCTGACGGCCGACAGCGTCAAGAATATGCTTTATTCGATCATGACCGAACAACAGCGGTCGGATTACGAGCGTGATTTCGAGCTGGATTTCGCCATTTCCTTCGGCGAGAATCTGCGTTTCCGCGTCAACGCTTTCAACACGTTCAACGGGCCAGCGGCCGTGCTGCGCGCCATTCCCAACTACATCCAATCGCTGGAAGAGCTGGGCGCGCCCGAAATACTCAAACATCTGTGCCAGCTGCATAAGGGGCTGATCCTGCTCACCGGCCCGACCGGCAGCGGCAAATCCACCACCCTGGCCGCCATGGTCAACCACATCAACAGCAATTTCGCCAAGCACATCATCACCATCGAAGACCCGATCGAGTTCATTCACGTATCGAAAAAATCGCTGATCAACCAGCGCGAAGTCGGCAGGAATACCAAATCCTTCGCCAAGGCGCTGAGATCCGCCCTGCGCGAAGACCCCGACGTGATCCTGGTCGGCGAGTTGCGCGACATCGAAACCATCCAGCTGGCGCTGACCGCCGCCGAAACCGGCCACTTGGTATTGGGCACCCTGCACACCAACTCGGCACCCAAAACCATCGACCGCGTCATCGACGTCTTTCCGGCCGACGATAAGGAAATGGTGCGCGCCATGCTGTCGGTATCGCTGGAAGCCGTCGTTACCCAGACGCTGCTCAAGCGCAAGGACAAGGGCCGCGTCGCCGCCCACGAAATCATGCTGGGTACGCCCGCCGTGCGTAACCTCATCCGCGAGGGCAAAGTGCCGCAGCTTTATTCGTTGATACAAATGGGCAGCAAGCTCGGCATGCGCACGATGAAGGAAAGCGTCTTCGAACTGGTCTCGCAGGATATTATTTCCGAGCAGACCGCGCGCGCCGTGCTTATCACCAGCGCAAGCGAGGACAGTGAAGATCAATTGCGCGATTCCCCTAAAAAAATGGCAGCGTCCGCCGTAAGGCCTGCTAACGGCGGATTCTAGGCAGCGTATGGTCATCAATGTCAACAATCTCATCCAGGAATTCATCGATAAAGGAGCTACCGACCTTTATCTGACGATGGGAACGCGGCCGTCCCTGCGTTTCGGCCACGACATCCAGCCCTATGGCTCTGAAATGCTTACGGAAAAAGACCTGCGGGATATACTGGGAGTCATCGTCAGCCCGGAGATCATCGAGGAATTCGACTCGACGCTGGAATACAACACCGCCATCGACTGGCAGGGCAAGGCGCGTTTCCGCGTCAACCTGTTCCGGCAGCGGCAGCATACCGGCATCGTCATGCGCCGCATCCGCACCGATATTCCTTCGCTCGAATCGCTCGCCCTGCCTAAAATCTACGGCGACCTTATCATGGAAAAACGGGGGCTGATTCTCGTCGTCGGCCCCACCGGCTCCGGCAAATCCACTTCGCTGGCGGCGATGCTGGAGTACCGCAACCTCAACGGCTCCGGCCACATCGTCACCATCGAAGACCCGGTGGAATTCATCCATAATCATCGCCGCTGCATCATCACCCAGCGCGACGTCGGCATCGACACCTACTCGTTCGGCATCGGCCTGAAAAACGCCTTGCGCCAGACGCCCGACGTCATCGTCATCGGCGAAATCCGTGACAAGGAAACCATGGAGCACGCCATCGTCTTCGCCGAAACCGGCCATTTATGCGTAGCGACGCTGCACGCCAACAACACCCACCAGACCATCGAGCGCGTCATCAATTTCTTCCCGGAAGAACGGCACCAGCAGATTCTACTCAACCTGTCGTTCAATCTCAAGGGCATCCTGTCGCAGCGCCTGGTGCGCAACAAGAAGGACAGCCGCTCCATCGCCATCGAAATCATGCTGAACCAGGGGCTGATCAAAAACCTGATCCGCGAAGGCCGCATCAAGGAAATCCGCGAATGCATCGAGAAAGGCCATGAGAGCGGGATGCAGACCTTCGACCAGGCCCTGATGGATCTATACGTGCACGACGTCATCGCCGAAGAGGCGGCGCTGGCCGAATCCGACAACCCGGCCAACTTGCTGCTGTCGATCAAGCAGCATAACATGGGCAAGAATGCCGGCCCGTTCCGGGAAGCCCCCGCCGGTTTCGGCACCCCCAAAAAACAGCAGTTTTAGGGCAGTGTTCGTCAATAAATTTCCTCCTTCCTGGCCACATTTTCCCATGTTTTACTGACCCTGAAGCCGAATTTATCGGTTGGGTAACGCCTGGGCGACTGACGCTGGCCGGAATAAATGTATTTCCCTCTTGTGATACTATGAAAACTTGCATCTAATATCCTGTGAACGCAACTGGAGGAGCGCGCATGAAAATACTATGCAAAACGCTTCCGGCCTTGCTCCTGCTGTTTTTTGCCGCCGCGGCAAACGGCGCCGATTCGTCCGATGAAACGGATAACGCAGCCCTTCCCTGCATCGCTTCCGTTGTGAACAGCCTGACCAATACAGGCCGCGATCATCCCATTATTGATGGCAAGATGGTATGGCAATACAGGGGGACATGCCTATGGGTCACGAGTCCCGTAACAACGGCGTCGAACTCAATGGTCGTGTGGGAGGACAGCAGCGTGGACGATACCACCGCGGCTAGGCTTTTCGTCCAGCGCTGCCAGACGGTATGTAACGATGCGGTGGATAACTATAACAGCAATCCGAAGCGCAACTGCGCCCATGTAACCTGTAACCTTCCCACGGTGGCAATCATAAAATTTCCCCCGCAGTAAATCAGCGGCTGATCCAGCGCGTAAGCGTACTCACCGGCACGGAATAGGTGGCCATAATGGTTTCTTCGCCCGGGTTATGGCTATAGATGCCGGCATTGGAAAGATGGTTGATGGCGACGCCGACCTGCTGGGCGTTACGGAACTGGTAATCCAACTCGATGCCCGAGCGGAATTCCAGCGTGCCGCCGAGATCCTTGCCGCTGCCCTCGCCATACGCGCCGACGGCGAAACTGGGAACGATATAAAGCTGCTGCGGCAGCAGCGCCACGTCCCAGTTAAACCCGGCATAGCCATAGGTGCTGCTTTTGGACGTCACGAAACCGCCGATAATCGGCCTTATGCCGTATTCGATGGTATCGAAACGATATTCGGCGCCGAATTGCCCGGCCTTCTGATTGCTGCGCAATGCATCGTAATAGCCCGCGTTCACGCTTAAATAATCAGCGGCCAGCGCCGGTGCAGAAAACAGCAGCGCGGCAAACGCCGCCGGAATGGCATAATTTAATTTTGGCATAACACACCCTTTCACTATTTTTTTCCTTATACCCGATTGCCGCCCGCAGGTAAACAGGAATAGCAGTCGCATAATTTACTCCACGCCAGATATAGCGCTCCCCGGTTAAATTCCGGTTAATGGCAGCGCCTCGTCCATTTTTATCAATCGCGCTTCCTTG
>Ga0207022_10013_pt1 | contig 53124 bp, 53 predicted proteins | sample Alteio_BWMinCont_46_FD_153307 | JGI IMG/M metagenome (GOLD analysis project Ga0207022, IMG submission 153307) | Enriched cells from forest soil in Barre Woods Harvard Forest LTER site, Petersham, Massachusetts, United States -... | ecosystem: Environmental > Terrestrial > Soil > Temperate forest >... | reverse complement strand
GTCCAAACTTTTCTTGAATTGTAGCGCCGAACGAACTCGAAGTCTTCGCCGTAGGTTTCGAAGAGGCAACCTTCCGCATTGCCAACGGCCCAAGTCGCCGACCGATTGATGTGGTTGGGCACAAGGGCGTACTGCTGGTCGAATTCGTCTTCGGTCATTTCGATGAAAGTCTCGGTCATGGGCGAACTCCTTTTCCGGTGATCCGTGGGCGCTCGAATATCATACATACGTCGTGTAAACCGGGGATGAACGACGAGCGGTAGACCTTTGTGCTGCTGCTGGCTCCGTGGCTGAACCGGATGATGTCGGTGCCATGCTGCTTCAGGCCGCAATCGAAGGCCAGCCGTTTCGTGTGGTAAACAAGAGGCACGAACCCCGCTTGCCGATCGCTGTAATCGCCCATCAGGATGGCCAGTTTGCCGCCAGGCGAAAGTGCCCCGGTACAATTCGCGATCAGCAGCTTGTACCGGTCGAGGAACGCATCCAGCGTCGGCGCTCGCGACAGGTCGCGGGGGTCGTCGGTGTAGAGCTTCTGCCGCCAGTAGGGAGGATGAACCCAACAGAAGTCGAAGCAGTCGGGAGGAATCCGGGTCGCGTCGCAGGCATCGGCCCCCTGGTGCAGGTCGCTCGACCAGCAATAGATGCCGAGTTCATTGCAGACATCACGGCAAGTTCCCGAGCCGGTCATTGGGTCGTAAACGCTGAATGGCTTGAAAAACCGCAACAAATCCTTGATCAGATTGCCGCCGCAGTTGCCGGGATACTTGCGGTCGCCGTATTCACCGGCCCGACTGAAATGATACAGGCTGGTTAGGTGCGGTACCGGGCTGGCATTGATTGGCGCCAGCGGCAACTTGGCATAGACGATGCGGGAAGTGTCATCCCGCGGCGGTCGCACGAGCGACTGCCGCCGGGTGAACCGTTGCAGGCGGGCAGCATAGAAGGGATTTATGGAGGCAGTGGTGTTGATTGTCGGATGCATGGTCAATTCTCCTGGTTGGTGGTTGTGTTGTGGTGGTAACGGCGCCCCGTGATGCGGGCGTAGAGTCTCTCGGCGTCTTCCCGGCAACAGAAATCAGCAATCCATGCGATCCCGTTCGCGGAAATCCCGTAGAGACTCCAATATTGGGCATCGTCGTCGCCAGCCGATTCGAGATAGGCATCTGGGCCAGACTCGAATTGGTGGAATCCGTAGATTTTGTAGCCATCAAATGGCGTTAGGATTTCGTCGTTGGTCGACATAAATGATTCCTTTCAGTCGATGAATGATTTGGATGTTCGGGACGGGGCGTCTTGCTCGGCGACGGCCTTGCGCAGCGATGGCTCGTAATGGTCGGCACGCCAGGAATTGGAGCCGAAGGCGATGTCGCCCGCGGCGAGCTTCACCACGTCGAGCACGGCGCAGTGGGCCTCCTGGTCGAACAGGATGGCGACCTTGCGACTGCCCGAGTTGCCGCGCTCCTTGAACAGCACGATGTCGAAGGGCGCTCCGGCGACGCCATTGCGGTGGTGGGCCGTGCTGATGATTTTGAGTTTCATGACCGGCCTCCTTCCTTAGTTTCCGCCGCGAAATGCGTTCTCGCAGTCTGGAGCGCTTCGCCAAAGTCCACCGAGTTAGTTTGGCTCCAGTGCAGCCCGTCGGCCAGCAAATCGACCAGATTGGTCTTGGCGTTGTGATCGGTGTAATCCTCGATAACCTTGCCGAATCGCTCGACGCGGTCGATCGGTGCGTCGAACAGCTTGTCGGCGGCCGCTTCGATGGTTTCCCAACAGATGCCCTGTTCGCTGTCGAGGTCTCGATCGCAAGCCTTGAGGACGTTCCAAGCCTGGTCGTCAGTCAGGTCTGGGCGCGTCTCGTGAACGTCGTCAATCGTCCAAACGTGGGCGATCATGCGATTGTTTTCGAGGATTTCGTCCAGATTGATTTCATGGTCGTTTTCGGTGCCGGTACATTCGAAGAGGTCGTCGATTTCGATGACGGCTGGGACAGGGGCCGTGTCACCGAACTTTTCGACGAGGATGTCACGGATGTTGAGTTTGACTTTCATAAGCGAATTCCTTTCCTCATTAGTTGTGATAATCGACGACGACGAGCCATTTGCGGCCCACGAAGTCCGGTTTCAGTGAGTCGTATTCGAGGTCGACGAACTCGCCGCTGCTGGCATTTTCGCCCCGATATTTGGACAGCAATGCCTCGTACAGCCGCAGCGTGATGACCATTGCGTCATCCTCAAAATCGTCGTAGCCGCTTCGGTTATAAGGGCTCGGGCCGGTGCCTCCATGCTCTCGCCAGAGAGCGTCGAGGTCCTGGCCGTGTCTTTCAATGAGCGATTGCGGCAACCATTCACGGTCGAAGTCGGGGAACTTGGCAATGACGGCGTCCTTGTATGCCGTGCCGATGAGGGTTTTGGCAAGCAGGCCGCTCCAGCGGCCGCCGATGACGAACCAGTCGCACAGCGGACCACCGAATCGGCCACCGTCGCCGCAAAACGAGTTGTCGTTCATCAGGGCGTCGTGGACCTTGCGGCGGGCTTCCTGGGAAGTCGCGCCCTGGGGTAAGGCGATCGTGACGAGCAATAACGAGTGCATGGACGCCTCCCTCATTCGCCGCAGGTGACGCGGAGCTCAGCGAACTGGCGTTCGAGCTCTCCAAAGTCCGCGTCAAAGTCCGGGTCGCATCCAGGAGGGAACTCGTCGAACCTGGCAAGCAGGGCGGTCATGTCGCTGATGCGGGAGAAATGATCGTAATGGTTCATATTCTGATTCCTTTCAGTTGGCGGGCGGAGATTTTCGCAAAGCTCCGCCCGGAGGTTGCGCTATTTCTTGTCGTCGATACGAAGCTGGATGCTCCCGTCGAGGGGAAGAACGTCGAGCTGAATGTTGAACCCCTTGCCGTCCTTGTGCTGCCACGCGGCTCCGCAACGGGTCCAGAAGCCCTTGCCGCCGTCTTTGCCCTCGCGGACATGGTAGGCGATGTGCGTCGGTGCCTTTCCGGCGCGTTTGGTTTCGGTGGTGGTGTCGTCTGACATGGGTCGTACTCCTTTTCGAAATGCAGCCCCGCACTATGCGGGACTTAACGGCACGAACAGGAACCCGCCTAGACGGGTCTCTTTCCGGTCAAGCGAAAGGCCGAAGGCTTCCTTCAGGAAAGCGGCCTTGGCAGCTTGATCCGGCCCGGCGGCGGGTTCACAGTGCCGGTAATAAGTCCCGGTGCGGGGATGAATCGAAGGGGAGTGAGACCGTAAGTGACAGAGCACCATCGGAACAGGCGTCCGCCGGAAACCGAATCGCTTGTATCGCCAACGGTCGCAGCAAGACGATGAAATGGGGCACGGCATTCGGGCTGAAGTGATGCAGCCAGGACACGGTTCACGAGCAACTCGACAATCCGTCCCAACGGGAGACAGAAATCGTCACCGAGCGACAGGAAGTGCCATTGACCGACGGCGGGCTGGCATGGCTGTATAATCCTGCATGTTGCGCATGAATCAGAATTTGAGCGTCGACCGTGCGAAGAGCTACTACAGCACGGCCGACTACTATTCCGAGGGGCAGGAACTGACCGGCCTGTGGCGGGGAAAAGCAGCCGAACGTCTGGGGATCAGCGGTGAGATCAAGAAATCGGCCTGGGACGCGCTGTGCGATAATCGGCATCCGGCGACCGGCGAGCAGCTCACGCCCAGGCAGCGCGATGACCGCACCGTCGGCTACGACTTCAACTTCCATGTGCCCAAGAGCGTCTCGGTGCTCTACGCGATGACCCGCGACGAGCGTCTTCTTGCTGCGTTCCGCGATGCGGTGGACGGCACGATGCACGACATGGAAGCCGAGATGCGCACCCGCGTCCGTAAAGAACGCACGAACAAGGACCGTATCACCGGGAATCTCGTGTGGGGGGAGTTCGTGCATTTCACGTCACGGCCAGTCGGCGGAATCCCCGATCCACACCTGCATGCCCACTGCTTCGTGTTCAACACGACGTTTGACGAACAGGAAAAGACATGGAAGGCCGGGCAGTTCCGGGAGCTCAAACGCGATGCGCCGTATTTCGAGGCGGTGTTTCACTCACGGCTGGCGCATCGGCTCAGTGAACTGGGATTGCCGGTCGAGCGGACGGCCAAAGGCTGGGAGCTCGGCGGCGTTCCCCAGAGCCTGGTGGACAAATTCTCGCGCCGGACGGCATTGATCGAAGAGAAGGCCCGCGAGATGGGAATCGACAATGTCGAGGCCAAGGCGGAACTGGGGGCCAAGACGCGCGAGCGCAAGCAGAAGAACCTGACGCTCCCCGAGTTGCAGGACACTTGGCGTGCCTGGCTGTCGCAGCAAGAACAGGACGCATTATCGGCACTGGAAAGAAAGCTCGGCGGCGATGCCGAGCCGGCCGACGACACGGCCGCGGCGCGTGCCGTGGAGTATTCACTCGAACATTCGTTCGCCCGCAAGTCGGTCGTCCCCGAGCGGCACGTGCTGGCTACGGCTCTGCGTCACGGAGTTGGGAAAACCACGGTCGAACAAGTGGTGCAGGCGGCGGCTGGCAGCAGCCTGATCGTCGGTGAACGCCGGGGCCGGCGGATGGCGACGACGCGCAAAGTGCTCGATGAAGAACGATATGTCATCGGATTTGCCCGCGAGGGGAGGGGGACGTGCCGTCCGTTCGTCAGAGACAAGCACACGTTTCAGCGAGATTGGCTCAACGACGCCCAGAAAACGGCAGTCGAGCGAATTCTTGGGTCGCGCGACCGGGTGATGATCGTGCGCGGCGCGGCGGGCGTGGGCAAGACCGAACTCATGAAAGAAGCAGCCGAAGCCATCGAGCACAGCGGGACGCACGTGTTCGCGTTCGCTCCGTCCGTTGATGCCAGCCACGGCGTCCTGCGCGATGCCGGGTTCAAGGACGCTGAGACGGTCGCCATGCTGCTGGTCAACCAGAGCTTGCAGAATCAGGTGGCCGGCGGAGTGATTTGGATTGACGAGGCGGGCCTGGTCGGCATGGAGACGATGGGCAAGGTTTTTTCCCTGGCCGATCGGCTCGACTGCCGCGTGCTGCTCACCGGCGACCGCCGCCAGCACTCGCCGGTTGATCGGGGTGCCGCCTTGCGGCTCCTGGAAGACGAAGCGGGTCTGATGCCGGCCGAAGTCAAGGAGATCCAGCGCCAGAAGGGAGAATATAAGGAGGCGGTCAAGGCGCTGGGCGACGGACGGGCGGTCGAAGGCTATGATCGGCTGGACGCCCTCGGCTGGGTCGAGGTGGTCCCCTTTGCCGAACGATACAAGCAATTGGCGTCTGACTACTCTCAGGCAGTCGCCAAGGGAAAATCCGCCCTGATCGTCTCGCCGACGCACGCCGAGGCCGACCGCATTACCACGGAAATCCGTCAGTCGCTGCGGCAGCAGGGACGGATTGCCGTTCACGACCATGAATTCCAGGTGCTGGAGAACCTGCATTTGACCGAAGCGGAGCGCCGGGACGGCGTGAATTTTCGTCCGGGCGATACGCTGCAATTCCACCAGAACGCCAAGGGTTTTACCCGGGGCGAGCGGTTGACGGTTGGAGACAGCCGTCCGTTACCGCTCGACCAGGCGTCGCGGTTCCAGGTCTTCCGTGCGAAATCCCTGCTTCTGGCGCCGGGCGATGTCGTGCGCATTACGCATAATGGCCGGACGGCGGATGGCCGACACCGATTGGCCAACGGCTCCTTGTACAAGATCAGCCGGTTCGATGACGAGGGGAATATCGTGCTCGATAATGGATGGCTGGTCGGCAAGAATTTCGGGCACCTGGCGCATGGTTACGTCGTCACGTCACACGCATCGCAAGGAAAAACGGTCGACCAGGTGTTTGTCGGCCAGTCGAGCAAGTCGTTTCCCGCCTCGTCACGCGAACAGTTCTACGTCTCTGTGTCGAGGGGGAGGGAACGCGCCACTATTTATACGGGCGACAAGGAGGCGTTGCGCTCGGCCATCAGCCAGTCCGACGAACGCGTCAGCGCGACCGAGTTGATGAATGGTTCCCGCACGCGGCTCAGCGTGGCCGTGCGCCAGCACAACACCGAGATGCCGGATGAACGCCAGCAACAGGAACAGCAACGGCAGCGCGAGCGGGCCTATGAACGTTAGCGTGTTGGATAAATACATCAAAGACCGCGATGCGGACCCCGCTGCGCCCGTGGAGGGCGAGGGGACCGACGACCTGGGTGCCTTCGGTTGGCTGCGCGGCGTCCGCGAGCGGGCTGTCATGCTGGAATTACGTCGCCGCGACGGGTCAACGACGGCATTCGGGTACGCCTGGCTGGAGCAGGCCGTATTCGAGCCATCTGAGGGAATTACGCTGCATTTCGGGGGGAAGACGGTAAAAATCGTCGGTACGAACCTGAACTCTGAATCGCAGCCAAATATCCGGCTGTTTGCCGGCATTGTGCGGCATCGCGTGCCGTGGATTCAGGAGGCGGCCGAGTCCGACATGCTGGCCATGTCCCGAGAGGCAACCGTCATCGAGCGAATCGACGTGAAATAGCCTAGTATCTGTAATTGCTGGAACCACGAATTCGGGGCAAGTCACCGCGACCTGTCAGAATTCCGATCATTGTCGTACCTGCGGTTGAGCTCGCGCAGCAATCCGAGCAGGACTTGGGCCGCGCTGGCCGCGGCAACGACCCCCAGACTGACGACCGCCACCTTTTGAAACACGCGACTCTCGGTGCCTTCGGCTTTTTGCGCCATTCTCTGCGCGGTGTCGGCGATGTGCAGTGGGTTGGCTGAGAACGGTGCGTGCATAGTCGTGAAACCTCCTACAATGTGGTTACAGTGGGGGCGAGACAGATGAAAGTCCTCCCTCAACCCGCACGTGTATTTCGCCATATTTTTTCGCGGAGCGCAAGCACGAAAAAGTGAGGACCGCACCAAAAGGCGGCTTTACCCGAAAGTTGCGCCTGCGAAAACAAGCTGACAGTTCGTCAAAAACGTGTTAGGCTGATTCAAGTCGATGGATCAAACGGCGAGGTTTCATATGCGTGTTCCGGAAGAGTCAAGGTTGGCGAGCTTTCACCAGTTTATTGGTGAACAGCTTCATGCTGACGCAGGCGTCTCGATTTCCCCCGAGCAAGCGCTGGCGCTGTGGCGTGATCGGCAGGAAACGATTGAAGCTGTCCGGGAAGGGTTGGCCGATGTTGCAGCCGGCCGCACGAAGCCGATCGAGCAATTCCGTCGTGAGTTCGCGGAGCGCCACAGCATCGTCGGCGAATGAAGTGGTATTATCTGGATGTATCGGAACAAGCCGAACGGGATGTGGAGCGCGTCTTCGGATGGCTGGTCGAAAGGTCGCCACACGGTGCGCAAAGCTGGTATCGCGTTTACGACCAGACGGTCGAATCCTTGCGGGAGAATCCGGATCGCCGAGCTCGGGCGCGTGAGGCGGACGCCTTCGGCACCTGTGAAGTCCGGCAAATCGTCTTCGCGACACAACAAGGACGGTCCTATCGCGTCTTGTTCGTCGTTCAAAATGAAACCGTTCACATCCTGGCAGTTCGCGGCCCTGGACAGGATTTCGTCCAAGCTGACGAACTGGAATTGCCCCATTGAAACCCATTGATTTCAAAGCGGGTGGGCGGAGCCGCTGGTTTCCTGGTCGTGCGAAGATCGCGCCATATGGATCCGTCAGTCTGGGGCAGGGACGCCAAGCCGGTTCCTTGCCTTTCTCCCGATTCTCCCGTAACTTGCGGCAAATGTCGCATGAAGAACGCCCCTATCACCGCACGGCTCTACTGAGTTTCCGGTTCCTCGGAACAGCCGTGATTGGCTCCCTGGTCATGGCGCTGGTCGCCGTATTCGGCACGGCGCCGACACAACTCGCGATACTCGGTGCCTTCATCAGCATCCTGGGCGGGTTGTTCCTGAGCTATCTCGGCCAAGAGGATCAGCGCGAGCAGAAACGTGCGGAAGTGATTCAGAGTCTGGCCGTCCCTCTGTCGCTGGCTTCCGACCCTGAGTTGTTTCAGCAGTATCAGGTCATTTCCGCCGCGTTGACCGCTTTAGCCCAGCGGACCGACCCCATCTTGCGGCAGATTGCGCTGCTCAAATTAGCTTCGGTGACAGAGCAGATTGACGGACTTGCCGAAGGCAGGATCGTCTTTGCTTTGACGGAATCGTGGCGAACCGTCTACGAGGACTTGCTGTGCAGTCCTGATGTCCGGCGTTACCGTTCCGTCGCTTGGGTACAGCATCCCGAATACTGGCAGGACGAGCCCAGCAAACAGAGCATGCGCGTCAATTTCGAGGCGGTCCGGCGTGGTGTGTTGGTCGAGCGCATCATCTTGCTAAGCGATGAATTGTGGCCGGCCGAAGAATCGTTGCCATCGCCGGAGATTTTGCCGTGGATCGAAGAGCAGCACAATCGCGGCTTGTGGATAGGGCTTGTCCGCGAATCGGATTTGAGCCGCGAACCGGATTTGTTGATCGATATGGGCATTTACGGCGATCGGGCTGTCGGTGTTCAAGAGCTCGATGACTGCTGCCGCACGTTACGCTTCACGTTGGATGTCGATCCGCAAGCGGTGCAATTGGCGGATTCGCGCTGGAAGCGCATCCAGCTCTTCGCGCGATCTTTCGGAAGCATACTGGACCAAGAGCCGCCACGAACGTAAAATTGCCGATCCTGAAGGAGGGCACGCCGTGCAACCTACGCAGTTGTATTTGGATACGGCCAGGCTCGGTCAAATGTCCCGCCGAGCCCAGCAAGCTCATCTCGATTTCGCCCGCATGGCCGTCGAGGAGGGAGCTTCGCAATTCTTTGAGCGCTTTCTGCGGGAGGGAAGCGATTCGTGGAGCGGAAACGTCCAGTCGCGATTCCACGGTTTGACCTGCTGGCGGGGCATCAGCCGGCTCAAAGAGAATCTGAGAACCTTGGCCGGGAGCGATCCGGAATTGCCGGTCCTGATGGTGAACCGCCTGGCCGATTTGATGAGGTTCGCGTCGCGATTGTTGTTTCAGCAGTGCAGCAACGTCCTGGTGACCGACTTGGGCTGGCCGCCATACCGCGAAATCCTGGATGGCGAGGCCCGTCGGGCGGGTCGCAGTGTAACCCCGCTGGCGGTGAGAGAATTGATTTGCGATAGCCAGTTTGGCGAGGATGATCTGGTTGATGCTGTACGGAGGCGCTTTCTGGCTGCTGGCTGCGACGGCCTTTTCTTAACGGCGGTCAGCCATCAGGGATTTCGCCTGCCTGCCGAACGTTTGGTGAGGGCGTTGGAGCAAGTCCGCGAAGTGCGTTCAATCGTTATCGACGGGGCGCAGGATTTTTGCCACGCTTCGGCTGATTTGAGCAACGAATACTGCGACCTATACCTGGCCGGATGCCACAAATGGCTGCAAGGATTCCATCCGATGGGCCTGGGATTCTACGGTCGCCGCCGTTCACGAGTGATGGTCGAGATGCTGCTCGTTGATTTGCTCGAATCCGGCGAATTGAATGATCCGTTGCTGCGATTCACGACGCAGATCGAGTCGGCCAAGCTTGACGGAGAAACCGAAACAGTCAACTTGATCCCGATATTTACGTGCCAAGGTGCAACAGCCGAGGCCCTGGAACGGTCTGCATCCGTTCCTTCGCTGCTCGGCATGCGCCGGCGGAACGTTTTGCAGGCAGCATCTGTGGCCGAATCATCCGGCTGGCGCCCGGTATTGCCAGCGGAGCCGTTCAGGACGGGGATTATGCTGTTACAGTCCGAACGCGACGTTATTCGTCGGCGATCGCACCGTGATCTGCGTGAGTCATTTGCTGACGAAGGTGTGGCGCTAACTGCCTACGATGGCGGCTTCGTCCGCCTCTCGATGCCGGCAACAGAATGGCAACCGCAGGAGATCGACCAGCTTCGCAGTGCGTTGCATTCAGTGGCATGAGCCGCGAACTTTTCGAAGCTGCATTGTTGTTGAGCAGAAGCCCTGTTTAATTGCAACCGGAAAAATGCAGTTCGCAATCGGATTTGAGGGATTTATCGATGGCTCCCTCGCGCGGCTGTCTCGCAGCGGGCGTTCGGACGGAGTTAAAAAAGTCGCCCGCCGGCATGCCTCCGGCGGGCGTGCGTCCATGCTGCCACAACGGCGTCAAATGAACTGGGACGACGGCCGGTCGTCGTGGATGACTTCCTCGTCATCGTAATCAAACGCCATCGAGCATTCGCAGCAGCGGATGACGTTGAACAGGTCAAGTCGCTCGGGACCGACCGCATCAGGCGGAATCTCGACTTCAGCATGGCATGCGGGGCACATGACATAAAACATGGTGTGGAACCTCGGGGAATGGGATGATTTTCAGGAAAGGTACGCCGTGCAGCAGAGGACGCTGGCGAGATAGGCATCCATCGCCTTCGGCGGGTGATGGAACGGGTATTTGCCACCGCGGTCGAGCCAGTCTCGCAGGGCAATGGCGAGTCTGCGGGCGGTCGGGTGGTCGCCTTGCTGCATGGCATTGAACACGTCGAGATAGATTTGATTGGGGTCCATGATTGTTCCCTGATTGATCAAGCGGCGGGAGAAATGCCCGACCGCATGAATGCGGCCGGGGCTGGTTCACAGTGTCAAACCGACGCCTCGGGCTGCGGCTCCTCGATGACCTCCCGCGCGTCGAAGAAGAATGATTCGCCGCACGCCTGACAGTGGCCCACGTTGTTGAACTCGGTGCAATCGGGGCCAGTATGCGACACGGGAACCTCGATACCGATATTGCAAAATGGGCACGGAATATAAAACATGATGCATCCTCCTGAATGGGAATGGACACTGAAAAAATCTGGTCCTGGCGGTCAGAATTGCAACGGCCGCCACATAGGCGGTCGCGAATTCTGCTTACTCCTGCGCATCGGGCGGACAGAAACTTCCCTCGGCCGCTGTCGTGGTTTCCCCCTCATCGCCGATCACGTAATCAAACCATCCGATCGCCGCTTCGACCCCCTCAAGAAAGGCGTCCTTCTCCGCCGCGGACTCGAACTCATAGCGATTCCTCGTCTGCTCCCGCGTCGACTCATCCTCCACAAACGTCACCTCCACATAGAACATGGCTCTCATTCCTTTCCGCAAAAGAGAATTGAATTATTCCGTCGGCAAAGCCCATGCTTTGGCCGACGGAGATAAGAGGCCAATTCGGGAGGGAGGACAGTCAAGGCCGACTGCTGTGGAGGGCACCGGCCTGCACAAGCGACTGTCAAGGAGCGCGGAAGGCTGGGAGGAGGCCACGGCAGTCGCGCGGCCCTGAGCCTTGACGGTCCGGGAGGAGCACCTCCCCGTCCTGCGTCACAAAGGCGGCAGAGCCGCCAGGCATCCACATCAGGCCGAAAGGCCGCAGCGCCAGGGGGCGACAGGGGGCGGCAGCCGTCCCTCGGCAGAGGACCGTAGCGAAGCGGAGCACGAGAGCACCCGGTCGCCCGGACGGCGAGGAGCCCAAAGCCAATCACACCAGCCGTCACCCTGCCCGAGACCCCACCAGGAAGAATCAGCCAAAAGTCCCGCAAACATCCGAAACCAAAGCCAAGCCCCGCACTTAATCATTCAAACTCGTCATCGTCCGCAAAACCCTCCGGCAGCGTCGCCAGAATCGTCCGTTCCATGATGAATTCCCCGTCAGCAAACAACCTCAATCGATACTCCCCCGCCTCCGGAACACTCACGGCCGGCGTCTTAAAACAAATCTTCACCACATCCCGCGGATGGGCAAACGTCACTGTCCCGTCAAAATTGAACACTGCCTCCCGCTCTTCGTCCACATCAACCATTTCCAGCCGCAGCACCGACCTGCCATGCCCGTCCGTCAGCGCCACATTAATGGTGATGTGCGGATGCGTCAGCGGGAATTCCGTCCCCATCAGCCCCGAAAACGTACCGATCAGCGTGTGCTTGCCGGTAAACGGATCCTTGTAGAAGCTGTCGCACACAACCATCGCCAGACAGACCGGAGCCGGCACGGAGCGCCTCCAGAAAGAGAATCGCCGCAAATGAACGGGCAAGGACACCGAGCGTGCGTCAGCCCCAAGACCACCGGGATTGTCGGCCAACCGCACCGCCTTGGCAACACCGGCTTCTGCGAACCTGCTGAGGTTACTGGTTTTTTTCAAAGTGAAGCGCACCGGACCGGAGCAGTCCCGTGCCCAATCTTTCTTGTTGACAATCCCTACGATGTTATGGCAAGGTGAGTAACTGAGCCCAAACCGGATGGATATGTCATGGCCGACGTTCGAGTACGCAACCTGGATAATAATGTGGTGGCCCAGTTGAAAGACCGGGCCAAAATGCACGGGCGCAGCCTGGAAGGCGAACTGCGCGACATACTGACGGAGCTGGCAACGCGGCCCCGGCGGGAAATGGCCGGCCAGGCAGCCAGCCTGCGGGCCGCCATCAAAGCCGAATCGGGCATCTTGACCTCTTCGGCCCCGTTCATTCGCGAAGAGCGGGACCACCGCGGATGATCGTGGTTGACGCCAGTGTGGCCGTCAAATGGTTCATTCCCGAACCGGGGGAAGAAGACGCCGGCAAACTCCTCAGCGGGACACAGCAACTCATCGCCCCGGCGCTCATCCGCCTGGAGGTCACCGGAGCACTCATCCGCCGCTTCCGCGAAGGCCATTTGACCGAACAGCGGGCGCGGGAGGGAGCTCAAACCTGGGAGACGATGCTCCGCAACCGGATCCTCCACCTGATCCCCGACGCCGAGCTGTATGACGACGCCGTGCAACTGGCCTTCCTGGCTCGCCACACGCTGGCCGACTGCTTGTACCTGGCAGCGGCGAAACGGCTCGACACGGCGGTCATCACCGCCGACCAGCCCATGCACGACCGCGGTATTCGCGCCTACAGTAAGATCGAGTTTCTGGGCGGCACCCAGATGAACTGATCCGTCCCAACTGCGTCCCCGAATGGCACACGTCGTGATTGAGCATCAAGAAACAATTTGCAACTCATTGAAATCTGCGCTACGTCTGGCAGGCTTCACTATGAACATGTCCGGCTATGGCGAAAAGAAGACTCCCCGGCTGGGGACAACGCGTCTTGACATTCTTCGATGGCCCGGATGATTCTGGGCCGAAGCCACAAAGCCAGGCCACTCTCCAACCCGAAGGATCCCCCGATGCACTACAAAACGATCGTCCTGCACCTGTTGGAACAGCGGCCGCGGTTCCACAACCAGCTCCAGCACCAGCGGAAGGTGCTGGCGACTCTCAACCAGCACGCCCTGGATCTGAAGGCCCGCCACGAATACTGGAAATCCGAACTCCAGAAAAGGAGGCCGAACAGCGACCCGGCCCAGATCGCCAGCGAAGCGCTGGAACTGGCCCTTCAGGAACTCCTGGACCGTTTACCGAACGAATCGCCCGAGGAAATGGACGACCCGTTGTCCCTGGAGGCAGGGATGACGTTCCTGCGCCGTCACACGCCGAGCGAGTAAGAGCGTCGCGCGCCGGTCCCCTTCCATCCTTGGGTGCCAGTGCCCCTCGCGAACCGGTTGCAACGTTGTCGGACGCACAGGAGACAGCCGAATCGCCAACACCAAGCACCCCAGCACAAGAAGCCGCTGGACCTGTCGGCCCCGTGACAATCGCCAGCGGCGAAAAATCCAAAGCCCGCGACCTGCTGGCCGCGATCCGCGCCTTGAAAAGAATCGAGGACGAGCATCGTCCGGCCACCGCGGAAGAGCGACAGGCCCTGACGCGGTTCGCCGGGTTCGGGGCGATCGCCCTGTCAATTTTCCCAAATCCGGTTACGGGCGAGTACAAGGACTTTACCTGGCAAGTCTTCGGCGAAGAATTAAAAGGCATGCTGTCGCGAGGGGAATACGACAGCGCCAAGCGCAGCACGTTCAACGCCTTCTACACCTCGCCCACCGTCATCACGGCCATCCACGAGGCCATCACCCGCCTCGGGGTCCCGAAGAACAATGCCACGATACTCGAGCCCGGTTGCGGCATCGGCAACTTCATGAGGGGAGGGCAAGCAGGTCAGCGCTATATCGGTGTCGAACTCGACGGCATCTCCGGGCGCATTACCCGTGCCTTGCATCCCGGCCAGGACATCCGCATCGAGAATTTCCGCGACACGACACTGCCCGAAGGGTGCATCGACGCGGTGATCGGCAACGTCCCGTTCGCCGACCTCAAGCTCGACTACCACGGCCAGAAACTCTCGCTGCACGACTACTTTTTCGCCAAGTCAGTCGACTCGCTGAAACCCGGCGGCATCCTCGCCCTGGTCACGACGCATTACACGCTCGATAAGCAGAACGCCAGCTTACGCGAGTACCTCGGCACAAAGGCCGACTTCGTGGGAGCCATCCGGCTGCCCTCGGATGCTTTCAAGCGGGAAGGGACGGCCGTCGTCACCGACATCGTGTTCCTGCGCAAGCGCGCTCCCGGCGATCCGGCCCGCCACGAAGAGGCCGAATGGCAACGGTCCCGGCCGATGGAGATAGAAGGGGTCGAGATCCCGATCAATCGCTACTTCATCCGTCACCCGGAAATGGTCCTGGGCACCTGGAGCCGCAAGGATACTCTCTATGGTGGCGAGTCCGGCTATAGCGTTCTGTCAAACGGCGACCTGGCGGAACAACTCAAGACGGCAATAAGGCATCTGCCGGAATTCACGCGGGCACGGGAATCGACAGTCCCAGTCGCTCCCGTCGAATCGTTCACGCCACCGCCGCCGCTGAAACACATCGGCGAAGGGAGTTTCTTCGTCGGCCCCGACCGCAGCATCTGCCAGATGCAAGGTGGGCAGGGGCTGCCTGTTTCCTACGGCGGCACACTCTTGAAGGCAGGCGGGACGCTTACCGCCAAGCGCCTGGCCGCGCTGATTGCCTTGCGCGACTATGCCCGCCGCGTCCTGCAATCGCAGAACGAAGGCTGGCCGGAGGAGCACCGCAACGCGGCCCGCCGGGCGCTGAACGTGGCGTACGACCTGTTCGTGGCCGTTTACGGCCCGATCAACAAGACGACGTTCGGCGAGACAGCCACCGGCAGCGTCATCCGCCGCATGCCCAACCTGGTGAAATTCCGGGAAGACCCCGACGCCATGCTGGTCATGTCGCTGGAGAACTATGACGAGGTGACGGGCAAGGCGACCAAAGCCGCCATCATGCAAAAGGACGTGGTCGGCAAGAACCCGCCGATCACGACGGTAAGGAGTGCCGAAGAAGGACTTCTCGTCTCGCTCGATCAGAGAGGCGCGATCGAGCTGCCGTTCATCTCAGAACTGTACGGAAAGCCGGAAAGTCAGGTCATCAGCGAGCTGGGAGACCTTATATATAGTGACCCGGAGACAAGAACCTGGCAAACCGCCGACGCCTACCTGTCGGGCAACGTGCGGGCGAAGCTGGCCGCGGCGGAAGCCGCAGGCCCGGACTATGCTCGTAACGCCAAGCGGCTCAAGGCGGTGCAGCCCGTGGACGTGCTGCCCGGCGACATCGACGCCAACCTCGGCGCTCCGTGGATACCGGAAACCGACATTCAGGCATTCGCCACCGATTTATTCCATGTCGCATGGGGCGCGATTCAGGTGGGGCACCTCAAGAAAGACGCCGTGTGGAGCGTCGATGCCGACTATGCGGCCGAGCAGTCGGTCGGCGTAACCTCCGAGTTTGGCACGCCCCGCGCCGATGGCAGGGGATTGCTCGAACTGGCGCTCAACATGAAGTCGCCGACCATTTACGACACCGTCAACCACGGCGACCGAGAAGAGCGGGTGGTCAACCAGGAGGCGACACTCGCCGCCCGCGAGAAGCAGAAACTCATCAAGGAGCGATTCCGTGCCTGGGTGTTCGCCGACCCGGAGCGCACCGAGCGGCTGGTGCGGCTGTACAACGACACCTACAACAATCTGCGCCCGCGGCTGTTCGACGGCTCGCACCTCGATTTCCCCGGCATGAACCGCACGATCACGCTACGCCCGCACCAGACGGCCGCCGTCTGGCGTGGCATGAGTGCAGGCAATACGCTGCTGGCCCATGTCGTCGGAGCCGGCAAGAGTTTTACGATGGCCGCCACCGGCATGAAGATGAAACAGGCGGGCTTGAGCAAAAAGGCGATGTATGTCGTCCCTAATCACCTGCTGGAGCAGTTCGCGAGAGAGTTCATGCAACTCTATCCCAACGCGCGGCTGCTCGTCGCCGCTAAGGAGGATCTGACCCGTGAGCGTCGCAAAATGCTCACGGCCAAGATCGCGAGCGGCGAGTGGGATGGCATCATCGTGACCCACAGCTCGTTTGAGCGGATCGGCATGTCGCGGGAATATCAGGAGCGGTTCCTGCGGGAGCAGATCGAAGAATACGACCAGTTGCTCAAGGATAGCGCAGGCGCCGACCAGTCACGCAGCCGGCGAAACCTCATCAAAACCATCGAGAAGCAGAAAGCCAAGCGTGAAGAACGCCTCAAAGACCTGCTGGCCGAAGATAAGAAAGACGACGGCCTGGTGTTCGACGAGCTGGGGGTCGATCACCTGTTCATCGACGAGGCGCATTATTTCAAGAACCTGGAGACCCCCACCAAAATGGAGCGGGTGGCCGGCATCCAGACCGGCGGCAGCGAGCGTGCCTTCGATCTCTATATGAAAGCCCGCTACCTGGACGAACGGCACCCCGGCCACGGCTTGACGTTCGCCACGGGCACGCCGATCAGTAATACAATGGTCGAGATGTACACGATGCAGCGGTTCCTCGACCTGAAAGGACTGCTGGACCGCGGCATCGAACATTTCGACGCCTGGGCGGCTACGTTCGGCGAGGTCGTCGATACGATGGAGATTTCACCTGACGGCGCAACGCTCAAGCCACGAAGCCGGTTCGCCCGCTTCACCAATCTCCCGGAACTCCAGCAGATGTTCCGGGCGTTCTCCGACGTCCAGACAGCGGGAATGCTCGACCTCCCCCGGCCGCGGCTCGAAACGGGCAAGCCGATTGTCGTGGCCTGTCCGATGTCGGAAGAGCAGCATGCGATCCAGCAGGAGCTGGTCAAGCGTTACGACCGGCTGCGACGCGAGAGAGTCGATCCGCGGCTGGATAATGCGCTAAATATCACGACCGATGGCCGCAAGCTGGCCCTCGACGCCCGCATGCTCTCCGAAACAGCGCCGGACTTCGCCGGCTCGAAGATCAATGCCGCGGTGGAGAACGTCGCCGCCATCTGGCAGCGCACTGCTAGCAATCGCGGCACGCAAATGATCTTCTGCGACATGGGGGTCAATCCGACACCCTGGGGATATTCCCCCTACGAGGAGATCACCGAAAAGCTCGTCAGCCGTGGCATCCCGCGGGAGCAGATCGCCGCCATCGGTGACGCCGATTCCGACGCCAAGAAACAGGCGCTGTTCGATAAGGTCCGAAGTGGCCAGGTCCGGGTGCTGATCGGCAGCACCCAGAAAATGGGTACCGGAACCAACGTGCAAAAACGCCTGGTGGCCCTGCATCACCTGGACGCCCCGTGGAAACCGGCCGAAGTCGAGCAACGCGAAGGCCGTATCCTGCGGCAGGGAAACGAGAATCAGGAAGTCGCCGTCTATCGGTACGTCACGGAGGGATCGTTCGACGCCTACATGTGGCAAGCCCTGGAAACCAAAGCGCGGTTCATCTCGCAGGTGATGACGGGTGATAACGCCCTCCGTAAGGCTGAGGACATCGGCGGACAGGAATTGTCCTATGCCGAGGTCAAGGCGATTGCGTCCGGCAACCCCGCGGTGCTGACGCTCGCCGAAGCCGATGCCGAATTGCAACGGCTCTCGATCCTCCGGAAAAACCACTCGGACGAACAGTTCATCGCCCGGCGCAATGTCCGCACATTGCCCGAGACCATCGCCAGCCTGTCAGAGCGGCTCGAAGGGCTGACAAGCGACCTGGCCACCGTCACCGCTCACGCGACGGACGCTATCACCATCGGCGACCGCAAATGCGGCCACGAGGATGTCATGGACATCCTGGGCGGGCGTCTCGACTCCCTTAATAATATGGTCAGCACGCAGCGAAGTGTTCCGCTGGGCACGTATCGCGGCCTGCGTTTCGGCCTGGTGCTGCAACCTCATCAGGCCCCCGACCTGTATCTTGATGGCGCCGCCTCACGGCGGGCGATGCTGTCCCGCGACCACCACGGCCCGCGTGCCGTCCTCAACGCAATGGAGCGTCTGGCTGGGGGTTACAAGTCCCAATGCGACTCAACGAAACAAGACCTCACGATCGCCCGCGACCAACTTCGGGACTATGAATCCCGTCTCGGTGCGGAATTCCCCCACGAAGCCTATCTCTCCGAGCTCACCGCCTTGCGTGACCGGCTCAAAGCCGGCCTTTCCGGCGCGACTCCCGAACCGGGCACGCAACCAGGGGAAAGCGTGTCCGAACTCGCCGGACGGATTAAGGCCGTGAGAGCCGATCACACCATAGAAGCTACGCCGCAACGAGCTGGCACGCGTCATTCGACCGCGGAGGAGCCCGTCACCGCACGAATCCGTCGCCGGACTGAGGCGATCTCTACTCCCGATGCGGCGCAGGAAGGCTGCCCACCGCCAGAATTCACAATTCCGGGCAATTCAAGCTCGCTCATAACTTCCGCGTCTCCTGCCCGCGGCTCCGGCGGGACGGGAGATATATCGAGCAAACCTGAGTCGACCTACCGAGATCGCATTGCGACCAGTCGGCGACAGCCCGAATGTGAGCCAAGCCTGCCATGAAGTCGAGCGAACGGCGCGTGTTTTTGGGCGACGGAGACGAAGTCCAAAACAAGGGGGAGGGCAGTCAAGGCCGACAGGTGCGGAGGGGCACCCGGTCTGCAAAAGCGAGGCACAAGCGCGGAAGATTGGGGAGGAGGCCGCACCGGTCGCGCGGCCCTGAGCCTTGACGGCACGGGGGAATTTCCACCCTCACTCGTCAAAAAGCGGCAGCACCGTCCGGTGTCCGCATCAGTCCGACAGGCCGCAGCAGCAACGGGCGGGAGTGGGGGCGCTAGCCGTCCTTCGAAAGAGGGCCGAGCGATAGTGAGCCCCGAAAGGATGCGGTCGCCGATTGGCGAGGTGCCTGCCAGAGCAACTTTTGATAGACATTACGGGTCGACTATGGCAGATTTTGGACTCGGCTAGATGCTTTGGATCAGGTTGCGAGGTTCTGCGTCGTCTGGCATTTCGTGGTTGATTATTTCGTTCATGGTGAAATGGGAGTAATGGTGTCTGAGGTTTCGGAATTCAAATAACGGGCTTCTCCTGGAAGCACTGCGCGAGGGTAACGAGGAAACCGCGCGAATGGCGATTTCAAATGGTGCCTGCATTGAAATGAAGCTGCCGACTGGGCTCACGTTTTTGCATGAAGCGATAAGCTGGAAGAGGCCGAATATGGTGCGGATATTGCTCGATTCCGGTGCTGATCCTACCGTGCCCACTCCAACCGGACGATCTCCAGTTAACCTCGCGTGCAGCTTGATGGCTCCGACTGCCATCCTGACTGATCTTCTCGCTCATATGAATTCCACGTGTGTAAATCAGCCTGATTCGGGGGGCAGGACACCATTGCATGAGGCCGCAATAACTGGCCATGTCGATGGAGTCAAAGTGCTTTTGGGCCAGAATGCGAGCATTTCAGTACGCGACAATGATGGCTGCACGCCACTGCACCTCGCGGCGTTTCGCGGAAATGACGAGATCATCCGTCTTTTGTGCCAGGCTGGGATAGATCCCAATGCTCGTGACAGCCACGGACAAACTCCGTTGCATTATGCAGTTGAGTGGCAGCAGAGCGCCGCAGCAAGGGCTCTGGTTAGACTTGGTGCGGATCCAAATCTCGCCGACGAATCAGGAAAAAGCCCGATTACGATTGCGAAAGAGGCTGGGAATCGCTCAACTATCGCTTCACTCACATCAGATAGCGCGTACTTTCGTACGGGGCCGATCGAGCCCTCCCGCTAGCCCCGATGCGGGCGCGAGCCGAACACCATAGATTCGGAATGGGATCGGTCGACTGTGGTTCGGCGTTTTTTTTTGCAAAAGCGGTCGGAATTGTTCTGGGAAAGGAACCAACGGGCAATCAGCCCGTCTTCAAATCGATCTTGTAGACGGCACCAAATGCTTCTGAATTCAATACGCGAGGAAGATGTTAAAAAACAAGTCGGCGATGCCGGTATCGCTGAAATCCATAAGCTTTGTAAATGGCTATATAAAGCAACCCCTAGCTTTCGGTATCGGGTAGCGCCGTCGATCATTACACGTAGCGAGTGCGAACTGTTTGGTATCTCGTCACCGCGGTTTGCAATTCGCAAGAGTGTAGAGATCCCTATGAGCACCGACGGCGACTATACGCTTTTCAACCTGCGCCGGCTCGTATGGTTTTGCAATGCGATCGAACGCACTCACGGTGATGTCGGAGCCTTGAAAAGCGCGGTGATTAAGGCGGGATTATGCGTTGCCGATTCGCTGATAGTGCCGCCACAGCGCTTCCGCGACGAGTTTCATATCATCACATGTAATCTGGCTCGCTACTACGGCGAACCTGAATCCAGTGCACCAGCCGTGCCATTCATGCAACATATGGACCTAGGCGGCGGCATGTGTGCGCAAGCGTGTATTTTCATGGCACTGTGTCTTCAGGAAAAGCTTGAAACGACGCGGATCAGTGGTGTCGCGGAATTGACCGCTGTTGCCGTTAGTGATCCAATCTTTCTCTTGAAGGGTCTGATGGCATCCCAAATCGCGGAAGTGCTGAGAAGTGACACGTGCGGGCTGAGCGCATTTTTGGAATGGCCGGACAAAGCGGTTGATGACGACTGGCGCAATGAAACGATCGCAGCCTTGAGAGGTTATGTAGAGTCTGGCGTACCGGTCATCTGTCTCGTTGATCTGTTTATCGTTTCGGGCGCATGGCTAAGCAAAGAAAGCCAGCCCACTAGCTCCATCTGGGGAAAGAACAGTGTCGACTGTCCGATTCCGCGAGACCGACTGCCACCACCTGAAGATAAGTCCGTTCACGCAGTTTTGCTCGTCGGATGTGGCAAGACGAACGAAGATAAGTTCCTAATCAACGACCCAGCTAAGTATCCGTTTCTTCTGGCTTCATTTGATGATATCTACGCGGCACGAATTGACGCAGAGGTGCCAGAATTCATCCCCGTTCTGCCTCGCCCAATTACAATGCCGTTAATTGGCAGGCCGGCTGGAGTTCGAGGACGTGTTAGAGGGCTGATCGAAGGCGCTGACCTGTTGCAGACTTTTCCAGACGGCGACAAACCAGTTTGGCAAGGGGAGTGGCCCGGTTCGTTTCGGCTTATCGACTTTGGCGACAAGTCGAGGGACGATGCGATGCGCGGCTTATTTGTGAAGCGCGATAATGTTGGTAAACAATTCGGTTTTTGGACGTTACTCGTGTCCGCTTTGCGCCGGTTGTTTGGCGGAGGAGATTCCGACAGGGAAGGAGAGATTATATGGAAGGCACTTCTCGTTGCGGGGCGGCGTGGGGAGTTGCCAGTTGAGGGATGGCATTGGGTCCAATGGTTGAACCCGCGCAAGAAACCCAGGACAAAGAGAGCCGATGAGGTTTGGATATGGAGGGCAGACGCGAGTGAACGAGTTACAGGGCCAGACCTCGATCTGGAGTTCTATCGCTCGCGTGTGTCTGGAGTATTTGAACGGTCAGGAACGGCAATCTTTCGAAAAGAAGGAGTCGACGCACTTTGAGCCAACTCTATTGCTCGGCTATCTCGTCTTTCTCCACCGATGGGGTGCTTTCGCCATTGGACCAAGAGCGGCGATCACTGAATACTTTTCAGGAGATTGACCGGGCGCTTATGGCTTGCGGTAGACGAGATTTGTGTCCAGTGGGCATCGAGTTGTATTTGGCGATGGAGTTTGATTTGGCTTGGTTGGGCCGACAATTGCGGGGAAGATCGGAAGCACCGGTGAAGAATGAGGATCGGCCGGTAAATGTCGCGCAATTCTTTGGATCGATTTCTGTTGCCGAGCTGGAAGTCGCTGCCGCCGAGATTGACAAGATGGTGTTAGAGAATTGTGGCGCACGGAAGATTGTTGCGTTCGCGACGTTCTTGCCCGAAATTGCGCGGAGCGATGATTTGCGAAACCCGAGCCGGGAAGAAGCCGTGGCGGCATTATCGAACATCCTGCGCCTTGGTCGATTGCTTCGGAGCAAATACTCCCATCCGGTGGCAGTGGTTGAGGCTGTTGCGGGTTCAAGGTTTAGGACGCTTAAAAAGGACATTCCCGCATCGATTGGCAAACGCAAAAAGAAAAAAGCTGAATACCAAATGTTGCTTGATGACGAAGAAACGGTTCTTCGCCGTGTGTTGCATAGTCTTGATGAGGCGATCAAAAATGCTGTCGCGGACGGAAGCCTTGACGAACTCCCGTGCATATCAGTCGAGCTCGAACCGGGCCCTTATTTTTCGGTCCGCAATGAATTGTCGCTTCGACGATTCGCAGCAGAATTGACGAAAAGCCCGCGACTATCCGCGAAGGTCGGGTTCAATTTGGACATTTCGCACTGGCGAATCGCAAATGTGCGATCGCCCGAGGACTGGCAAGATCGGCTAATCAAGGACCGAATCAGTCACGCCCATATTTCCGGTCACCACAGAACTGCACATTTTGGTGATTGCTTGCCAGTCGAAAAGGACTGGCAGGAATTTTTGCCTTGGTTTCGATTGTTGGAAGAGTTGTGCAGCGATGAGAGTCAGCAGGCACGCAAGAAGTCCGGCCTTACGCCGTTCAGCACGTACGTCTCAGTTGAAATGGAAGCCGCAGGTCGATCAGAAGATGTCGTTCTGATGTTCGAGCAGCTCAGCAGGCATTTGCGTATGCCGTGACGGCAGCCGGAGCAGTTGAGAATGATCTTCTAACGCTCGCCCGAAGATTCTTCATCAGCGAAGTCCCGGATCGCACTGCTGTCGCAGGGGAGTGAGGCTGCTGCTTCACGCGACCGGATTTCGGTAGCGGACACCGCTTCATAAGCCATCGCAAGGAGGTTGCGCACGTCGGTCGCAGCGTGCTGCGGGTCTTGTCGCATGCGACCAACTTCAGCGAGCACCTTCAATCCGTACTTCCGAACAATCCAATTCCGAGCGGTCGGTGCCACATCGGGCGCTAGTGCTTCTGTGTCAGCTTCCTGCTTCTTGCGTAGCTGGTCGGGCATGGCCTTTTCTGTCCGGGCGGTGAAAAGAGTGCGTCGCTGTGACCAAATGACGAAACAGGATGTTAAGGATGCAAAACGATTGCGCAAAGATTGCCACTTGCGTCAGCAAGTAGTCGTACAGAGCTATCGGTCTTTTTGGGAGAATTCAGGACAGACACATCAATGAAAGCGGTTGATTACGCAAATATCGATCCGAAGCCGAGCATGATAGTGGAATGAAGCCGATGTTGCCAGCGAACGAGCCACAATTAGATCAACGGCCGTTTATATGAACGCCGGGATTCTACGACGGCACTTTGCAGCGATGAACCGTCGAGATAATCAAATCGGGTGGCTGTGGTCGCGCGGCCAATAATTTCACGATCGACCACACTGCCCGAAGATGATTGGAAGACTGCCAGAATGGTTGCGTTCGATTCAAAGCCGCCTTAGCGCAGAGCTTGACGATTTCACGTGGAAATCCATAAATCGGTGCTCCAAACCGAGACTGCGGTGCCGGGTTGCGAACGATTTCATCGCAAATAATCGGAATGGGATCTGGCTCGGAGAAGTGGGCGGACAAGAGGACAGGACGTGTACGTATTGTCTGAGTTGTGAAAGGCACTGCGTGCCGTCAGGACTGTCCCAAAAGTCGGTGCACAATTTTCAATTTTCTGGACAGACTTAAAATTTAGACGCATTTGTGGACGCTCGGGGCTGGGGGCGGTCGGAAAATGATCGCCCGTCCAGAAACCGACGGTTGCTGGACGAATCGACAGTTTTCAAGTCTTTGCCGAAAACGCGCTTCCGCGCAAAATAGTGTCGCGAAGGCTGGCCAACTCGGGATGCAAAAACTCTGCGGACGCGGCCATCTCCTTAATCAGTGAGTTGAGAAACCCGATCTCGTTCTTCAAGTCGAACGATTGAGCCAGCTCTGTAATCAGTCGTTTGCCGGGAAAGATCGTTCGCCAGCGATCAGTCGTCAGGGCTTCCAGGACTTCGGTCTTGAATCCTTCGATCGTCGCCGTAAGAGTCGTGCCAATCTGCGCGGTCTGCTGGATCGCTTGATCTATGGCTGTTTGAGTGCGCTGCTCAAATGCCGTAACTCTGTCGGGAATCCAGGCGTTCGATTCATCTACAATTGGAGTCTTCTCCAGGAATTTGCCAAGTCCAAAATCCTGAGGCCGAAAGGATGCATTCAGCCGAAACGAAGTCATGTCCCGCAAGACTTCGCCGGAAATCCGGCGGCAGATATTCATGAGTCGTCGGTCAACTTCTTCGGCGGCGGTCGCCTTATCGTAATGGCTGTTTAGGACGTGGCTCAGCAGTTCTGGGTTGAGCAGGTAGTTCTCAATCTGATTGCGGTCGAGGACGTAGAGCCGGCCGTGCGACCGTTGGGCATACGCGTTGGCCATGTCGGAGGTCAGGTAATCGCGATCCCGGATGAGAAAAAACTGACAGACGCCGAAGGTCGAATCCAAGATCGCAAGAACGGCAGCGTTGATGCGTGTCTGATTATCCACTCCTCCGACTGGAATCAATTTGACCGATCCGCCCTGTTCGCCGAAGAGCCAACCGAACGTCTTGCGGTCTGCACTAGCCCCTTCGCCCTCCAAAAACACCATCGTCTTTGCGACGCCGATGTAGCCAGAGACCCCGAAGAGGCTCCGAAGCAGGAGCGCAGCCTCAGGCTCGGACGAACCAGGGACTACGTCCGATTTGTCCTGACCGCGGCCGATATAGACCGTCTTGTCCCGCCCTGCTTCGTCGATAATCTCGGCATTATGGGTGGCCAGCCAAATTTGATTCCCTGGCTTTAGCGAAAGCATCAGTCGGAGCAATCGCCTCGCGAGATCCGGGTGTAGATGAAGTTCCGGTTCGTCGATTGAGACGACCGAATTTGCAACATTGTGGCGGATAAAGAAGCTGAGGAGGAAAAACACTTCTTTCTCTCCCGATGACAAGTCATGAAATGGAATGATCTGCTTGTCAGGGAGCTGGATAAAGAGGTTGGAAGGCGCCGCCCCTTTGTCTTGATTTCGACCGAAAGAGTAACCTGGCAGCAGTTGCCCCAGCAGCTTTTCATAAGGGAGTATCGGATCGGCAGGTTCCTTTGATGCGTCGACTTCTCCCCGGCGCAATGCATCGAAGTGCTGGCCTAATGACTGGAAATAGTGGAACCGCATCTGCACAAGAAAGTCATACATATCCCGATACTGATTTTCGGACGCCGCAAAGCTCATGCCCCAGATGTGGTCTTGGGCTGCCATTTGGTCGTAGGCGAAAAGACGATTCTGCCACTGGAAGCCCTCGATCGGATAAAAACGGTCCGCTTTGAGGAAAAACCCCATTGGCCGTCGCAAATGCTGGCGGAGAATATTGGTGACCATCTGGTGGCATTGGTCATACAGAGGAAAGACAGGACTCGCAGCCTCGACATTCTGGCGGAAATGCCGGAGGTAAAATCGCTTCTCCAGGAGCTGTTCGAGCGCCGGCCGCTGATATGCGTAATCCTTATGGGTATCGAGGTATTCGCGGATTAGACGAAGCTCGTCGGTAGACAAGCCGACGCTTACGTCGAACCGGAACCTGTTCGGTATGTTGCGACGGTTTGCATACGAATACCCGAATGCATTTGAAACGGCATAATTGATAAGTTCAAGGATCGAGCTCTTCCCGCCGCCGTTCGCGCCAGCAAGGACGAGGATATCGGACTTTGCCGTAGGGGCGGTGAAAGGGCCAAGGTGAACCTCTTTGAGGTTTCGGAATTCGTCGACAGTGACTTCACGGATGAACATCGGTTCCTTTCGCGCACGGCGCGACACGTTGAAATGAGACTGTTCAGTCGACGTAACGCTAACTCTTCGCAACGTCAAAAGACAAGCGAAATAGCGTCGGTTACTTGACTCAAAACGAAATTCTCTTCGGACGTATTACGGGACACCTGTCTGTGCCGCCGCTCGTGGAGCAGGCGCGTCGGCGTAGTCGGCTCGCTCTCAGTATATCAAGACGTAGGCCGGCGATTTGCTCAGCCGGTCGCGGCTCCTTATATATGTGAGCGTCGTCCGCGGGTCAGCATGTCCCGCAAAATCCTGTAAGTCAATGATGTCGCTTCCGTGTTCGCGTGCCGTCGTGAGGGCAGTAACCCGGAGCGAGTGCACGGTGACATTGCGGTCGAGTCCCAGTCGCCGCACGTAGCGTTCAACCAGTTTCTGTACGGCGCGGCGGGTCATGGGCGCGGCGGAAAAGCCCTGCCGGTCTCGTCCCCAGGAAGCCCTGGTCGGACGGAAGAGCGGCCCGGAGAAATCGTCCCGGATTCCGGCCACGTCGAGCCAGGCTTCGAGCCGCTCGGCGGCTTCGGGGTTAAGTGGGACGAGTCGTTCCTTTCCGCCCTTGCCGTAGATTTCAAGAACGTGGTGACCGCCGGTGATTTTGTAACTGGCGACTTTCATGCGAGTAAGTTCGCCGACGCGGCAACCGGTGTAGGCGAGCACGCCAAAAATCGCCTGATCCCTGATGCCGACCGGCAGGACGATCTTTTCGTCGGTCCCATCTGTCAGTTTTCTGGTTACTGCGATCGCCGGGGCGTTGAGCAGGTGGCGGCAATCTTCCGGCGATAGCCCCACGGTCTTACCGTCCCTGGCGACGGCCGGGGCGGCGGCGAGATCCCCGTGCGCCGGGTTGGTGTCAGCGATGCGGCAGGTCTGGAGGTACGAGAAGAGCGACCGCAAGGCGGTCATTTTGCGCCGGACGGTGCTGTTGGTCAGTTCCTTGCTCAGGAGATGATCGCGCCATGCAGAAACTTGCTCCGGCTCAACCGTGGCCAGCTTCTCCGGCTGGTCGCCTGTGATGCCGGCGAATGCCAGGAATTGCTGTATGTCGCGCCCGTAATTGCTGCGCGTGTCGCGCGACGGGGATTTCTTCAGCCATGCCTGGCAGGCCTTGGTGATCTTCTCGCCGCGCGACGGCACCGGGGCCGGGGTAGCTTCGTTAATGACCGGTAAGGTTTGGTCGAGGACAGTGGTCGGGAGCAGGAACAGGTTTTCGGCCATCGTATAGTTCGCCTAAAGTGGGGTTTAGGCGAACCATACATCGGCGTTGGTCCGGGCGAAAGCAAAAAAGAAAAGGTTAATGAGATTACATGGTTTGCCCTTATCGGGCGGTTGGCCAAACGAATCGCACTTCGGTAAAATCCGTCGTGATGCAGGACAGGAGAACTGAGAGCGGAAAATGGAAATCAATTTAGCTTATCCGATGCACGCCATCTGGCGGGACGGTGGCTATCACTGCCTTGAAGGGGAAGACGAGCAAGGTAAGCCCACGATGGGGCTGATGATCTTCACTGATGCCCGGAAGGCCGAGCAATACAGCCAGGACCGGCGTTATGACGGCTCGGTCAAATCATTCCACAATGCGATCCAATTCCGCCGGTTCCTGTTCGGCCTGAAGGAACCAAAGCCGGAAATCGTGTGCGACGCTGTTCAAGACGAACGGGGGAATTACGAAATGGCGTGGTGTGCCGAGGTCGGTACTCTGCTCGATGAAGTTTTGCCGCCCGTTGCCTTTCTCTGGGAATATCCGCTGTTCGTGATAAGAGAGGGAGCGGGATATTCGTCGATCGACGGGACGAAGGCGACCGGCGAGCGGGTCCTGCTGGTGGCAGTCTTCACGGATACCGACCTGGCTGAAAGCTACACGCAAAAGGCCGAGGTTGATGGAACGATTGAGACGATGCCCGATGAGCCGGATTTCTTGGCATTTGTCAAAAATCTGTTGCCGCCCAGCAACGGGGTCATCTTTGACCCGACAACGGCACTTGCGGGCAGTGTCGGCAAGGTTTGCATCGATAAGGCTACCCTGCTTTCGAATATGTCGCCGGGATGAACGGCGAACCGGGAAATCGAAAGCCGTGTCAGGAGAGAGAATGCACAGTTCGGGATGGGAGAAAGTATGTCTGGAAAGAGAAAAGGCGGTAACAGATCAGCCGATGATATAGGCAGAGAGATCAGGGCCGAACTTCGGAGCATCATCCGTCAGGCGATCGATCTTCGTAAGCCAATAGAAGAATTTGAGTTAGACCCAGAAATACCCGAAGGTATGCCTCGGTTTTACGTGCGGTTCAACAGGGACCGCCCCATAAGATTTACGGGGCTGCGGCAGGGCGCTGATCTGCTGCGATTGCCCGACGAGCGAATCCAGGACGCCGCGCTCGGCTTTGCAAAGAGTGTGTGGCACCTGAAGGATAGACTCAAAAAGTGGGTCAGGGTGACGGGTGGCGCAGACGACATCGAGACATGGGCACGCGGGAGCCACGATCTTCGAATCTGCGGGGACCTGGCCAATCGGAAAAAGCATGGCGGTAGCGACAATCTTTCTGGACTTGATCCTCAGATCGAGTCAGTCGCGTTTGATACCAGCAAGAGCGGCTGACTGGAACTGTACTATAACGGAGCAACCAAAGAGAAGGAGTTGTTGGTCAGCCAGCCGGTTCCGATTCCATTCATCGTCGAAATGGCTGCGCCGAGCGGTCATGTACGGCCCGATGCGGTCGCCGTAATTCACGATGGCTTCAGGCACTGGCTGCCGCTTATCGAACGGCTCGGAGTCCTGGCTGGGTCAGATCGGGAAAGCGAGGTTCTCCGGTTCACGCTATACCCGGACGAATCTCCTCCTCAGGAGAACGATGCTCCCGGAAAATAATTCATGCCAGAGAAACCGGTAACGCTGACCGCGGTTTGAACCTGTTTGAAGTTAGATGCCGGAGGCAACTGCTCGCTGTGTTGCCGCTTGAACCTGCGCATTGTGATACTCGACGAACTTTGGGTCGATCACGTGCCCATCGACGTGGTGAAGGTCGGACAGAGAAATTGTCATTACGAGATAATCGAGTTGTGCGTGATGGTTTGGGCAGAGGCATAAAATGTTGCCCTGAATATCAAGGCCGTCGTGGGGTTTACCCAGTGGCTTGATGTGGTGGGCTTCAGAATACGGCGTGCCATCGGGGAGCTGGATCGAAAGTCCGCATACCTGGCACTTGTGGCCATGCAGGCGCTTGACTTCCCGTGCCAAGGCAGTGTCACGAAGAATACGGTAACACGTGGTGGCGATCCGCGGCGGCGGTTCGGATAAATCACTGGCCGGCTGCGTGACTGGGGGAGGAAGCTGGAGGAGCAACTGCGTCCTGCCGAGGGGTACGGCAACTACGTCGCCGCGTTCCTGAATCCGCCGCGGTGGTTGATCATTGCCGCGATCCCAAGTGTAACAAACTTGCCATTCGGCCCCATGCCCGAACACGCAGCGCGAAATGCCTGTCATTTGCTGGTGTACGGTTTCACCTTGGTGCAGAGTAAATGGATCGACTTCCGTCGTCGTGACGTTGTACGGCTTGGCCGGCACGTAAAGCACTTTCCAGCCGAGCACGTCGATGAGGGCGGGAACGTGGTTCTGGTGCAACTCTGCCGCGATGCGTTCCATTTCGGATTCGGTGGGTATCTCGACTTCGTCAAACTCCCAATGGCGACCCCGTTTCTTACGAAGTCGAATTCGGATCGATTCCATCGGCTGGTCCTAGGTTGAATCCTCTGCTCCAGGAGTCAATGACACGGCCCCGCCGCGAACAACACCGTCGGGCCAGCAACAGCGGTGGGGCAAGGCCCTATCGACGATCAGCCTACCGTGGACACGGTCGGCGAGCAATGGCGGTGGTACGATAAGCGACCAGGGCGTTCGGTTCGATCAGATCGAAATCCGCTCCACCGTGTTCCGCGTCACCTGCCGCTGACGCCGGTCGTAGAGCCGGGTTGTCCTGGGATCGGCGTGGCCAGCAAGATATTGTGCATCTTCGAGCGGGATGCCCTGCAGGAGGAGGTCGGTCAGGGTCGCCACTCGAAATGAATGCGGTGACAGGTTCGCTGGTAACCCGGCATCACGCAACCGGCGTTTGACCATTCGGCAAACGTCCAGATTTTTGATCGGCCGGGCCGCGAGCTGGCCGCTGCGCCCTGCGCCGGCCCGGAAAAGCGGCGAATCCGCCGGCTCCGTTTGCCAAGCGAATGAGTCGAGATAGGCGAGAAGCATCAATTGCAGGTCGTGGCGAACCGGAATTGACCGCGATTTCCCACCCTTCTCGTGGAACCGCAGGCTGTACTGTGTTCCGTCGGACGCAAAATCCTTCAGTTGCAGGCCGGCGACGGCGCCGGCACGGGTCGCCGTATATATAAGAGTCGCGATGATCGCCTTGTCGCGACGGCCGACTGGCCGACTTGTGTCGATGGAGGCAAGCAGGGTTCTGGCCTGGTCGCGGGAAATCTCGGGGGTCTTGCCTTCGACGGCCTGATACCGCTCGCCGCGGACCGTGGCGGCCGGGTTCAGAATAACGATGTGCCGATTTACCAGTACGTCAAAAAACGCCCGGATGGCCGACAGGTGCAGTTTCTTCGTGGGCACGCTGCTCGGGTGCTGGTCAAAATACCCGCCCACCATGCCGGGTGTGATGCGGTCGATGGTGGCCGCATGGGGCTCGGCCCATTTCAGGAACTGCCGGACGGCGTGCAGGTAGGCAACCCGTGTGTGGCGGTTGCGGATTTGGCCTGAGAAGAATTCATCCCAGGCGAATCCGGCGGCTGGGCCGACGGCGGCGATCAGACCTGGCCACATTGGAAGTGCCAGACTGGCCGGTTCGTGAATGATTGTTAACGAAGTCAAGTCCGATGCCATGCCGGCGACCGTACCGGATCGAGGACCGGGGCGCAAGCGGATAGTGATAAACAAAGGACATTATTTATCACTAACCGTTGAACGACGGTGCGACGATTTCCTTTGACAGCCGACGCGATTTGTGGCAGTGTGGGAGAGAGTGCCACAGCAGAGGAGGACTGGCTTATGACTGATTTCATCCGTGGAAAGGTCACTGACGCAGGCCGAGTGGTCATTCCGGCAGAGCTTAGGCGGGACTACCATATTGATGACGGGCAGGAAGTGATTTTCTGCCGGGACGAGCAGGGAATCCGTCTTCTCACCGCCGAGCAGGTCGTCAAAAGATCCCAGGACGCGGTCCGGCACTTTATCGGCAGCGACGATCTCGATCTGACGGAAGAACTTCTGCAGGCTCGCAAGCTGGATGGCTCGCTTGCCTGAGACGGTATTTGATGCTTCGGCGCTGATCTGCCTGGTGCGGAAGGAGCGTGGTTGGGAGAAAGTGGCGTCGTTCGGGCTGAATGGATTGGTGTCGTCCGTGAACCTGGTCGAGGTGGCCTATCGACTCCGGAAGCATGGAATGCCGCTGGATGCCGTCGACCCGGCGGTTCGACCGCTCGTCGGACGAATTGTGCCGTTCGACGATCAGCAGGCCTACCTGTCCGCGGCCATCCACGGGCAAACCCGCGACAATGGTTTGTCTTTGGCCGATTGCGCCTGCCTGGCGCTGGGCCTCGCGGAAAAAGCCGTAGTTGTGACGGCAGACAGGGATTGGAAGAAGCTGAAGTTAGACGTGAAGATCGTGCAGATTCGGTGAAGGGACTCTGCGTCAATTCGCAATTGAATCGGTAAGAGGCCGCCCGGACAGTCAGCACGGAACGTTGTTCCGACGCCAGATGGGCGTCTATCCAGGCAGCCGCCGAAAGGTCACCGTGCCGGATACCGGCCACGCAAGGGCAACCTGAGGGGCAATGTAAGGAACGCGGAAGTAATGCCGGGCGCTGGACGGAATGTGAGCAGAATTCCGTGTTGCAGTTGGCAGAACCGCCAATGGAGATTGCCAAAGAGATCGGATTTGTCGAAGGTGATGGCAATCTTTCACGAATCAAGTGCCGATTTTCGCAAATCCATCGAGTCATGCCTCGACATCATTCGTGGCTGTGAGCTATCTGATGGCACGTTCAATATCCGAGCATCGGATCCGGGATTGGCACGGCCATTCACTCCCTGCCCCTTCATCGGCAGTGGTCGAGGAACGTGGTCCGCAAACACGAGACGTGCCGAATCGCCTCAGGAGATCCCGCACAATTTCGACCACGTCGGTTGTGGATCGGACCGCCGCCGCGCATTTCGCACGAACTCCCGTGATTACTCCAGTCCCTCCAATGCGAGTCGAACATCGCGAGCCGACATTCGCCACCTGCGAGACTTTTTCACGACCTGCCGTATCCGTTCCAGTTCTTTCTGTTGAGTTCTACTGAGGGAGAGCTTCCGTGGACCGACCACCGGTCCGCGGGCACGGATCTTTGGCTGCCTCCTTATGATCACCCAGTCCGACTCGTTGCCAATTTCCTTTTCGACCTCGTCCCACTGTATCGGTACACCCGACACAAATGTTCTATAGTCGCGTGTTTCCTTGTTGTACAGATATGCGAAATCCAGAACGTACCGCTTCGAAGCGACGGCAGGCGGAAGATCAGCCCCTGGGTAGAAGAACTCCGGCCGAATGCTGTGGTCGGTGTGAAGGTACCCTTCATAACGCGTCCAGTCCACGCCCTTGAGCTTGGCATCCGTCGCAAATGCGTCTGGAAACGGGCACGGCACCGCAACTTCAAATGGCCCGTTATGTGTTGTGTCTCGTAACCACGTCGCCTTTATTCCCTTGCTCTCTTCCGCTCGCTTGATCGTGTCAATCGCTGTCCATAATCCCCACAGCGTTTGATCTGCTGCTCCTTCATATTGTTCCTGATAGCGCATCATGTGGCCCACGGAATTCGCGGTGAAAGCAATACCGCCTGGAATGCGATGATCTCTCCACCATCGGCCATCGCCCTGGGCTGCAAAAAAGTCGATGCTGAACTCAAATTTCGTTACGGTACGATCGACAGGGTTCTCCAGAAAGAGCGATTCCCAGTAGACCTTGCCTGCGGGCTCCTTGGTCACCGGACATCCCCACAGGTTGAGGATCTTAGCCGCCACGCGTCGAAGATGCTTATCAGGGGTTGCGTTGGCGATCCAATTGGATGCGACAACCAACATGAAGCCGTGAGCCGGCGTCGAGATATCGGCACGGGGCCGAATCGATCGGCGCTTCCACGCAAGCACCTCAGCCTGAATCTTGTGTGAAATGGACTGATCCGATTTGCGCAAGTCTGCTTCATCCAATACGCAAAAGTGCAACCAGCCCTTCGAGGCAGCAATGCGCCCGAACATGCACGTTTGGTGACGTTGCAACCAGTTCGCCAGCATCGCTTGCTTCTCTTCACTCTCAAGATGGCCATTCCAAAGCACGTCATTGGTCTGGGCGACCTCCGTCGAAAAGGGGACTGACGGCCGCAGTTCGTCTTTCGACAACTGCTTCATCAAGTCACGTAAAATATGGGTTTTCGCCATTGCATTTCTCCGGCTGTGGTTTCACTCGCTCAGGTCGGCATGCAGGGGCATGCATCACTCGCACGACGACTCCGTGGGCTCGGAGCCTGCTTCATACCGCGTGCCCTTGAGCCAAAGGAGCGGCTTCTTCTTCCCCGGAAACTTGCCGAGTGCAATCGCTCCATATCCGAGCTTAAAGCATGCCAGAATGGATTTACCGCCCGCGAGCCCCTGATAGAACCCTGTAGAAAACTCAACGGCGGCTTCGTCCTCCAACTTTCCGCGCATCCCAACGACGTAGGAAATATGGCTCGCAATACGTTTCGCCTGCGAATCGGAGTAGCAGGCATTCATCACGACGCACTGAAGAGTCGGCCGGAACGACGAGAACAATTGTGCAAGCGCTGCGGCGGGTACTGATTGTGAATTCCCTAAATCGGTGGCAAAAACCAGGCCGCCCCTCAATCCGTGACCGCAAAAATGGACGATATTTGGTGGTGCACGCAGAAGTGCAGCTCGCAAGTCCTCCACAGTCGCGGCCAGCCGAATGTCCAACGCAACCTCGACTTGCGTCTGTACTAACGTGAGTGCGGACTGAATCCGCCTTATCTCCTGGTCGAGCGCGAGCTGATCCAGTGTCGGGTTCGCGGACACCACAAGCACGCGCTGCGGGGCAGACGGCGAATCGTCGACGGGGTATCGCGGCTCTTCGTGAACGCTAAAAACGGGAACTGCGGTGAGCAGGTCGCCGCGGAGCCACTGCCCGCATTCCGGACATCGCAGGGATTCTCCATTCTCTTGAGCCTCGCGAATATCGTCGCTGGTGAACAAGTGATGTTGATCCGGACAGCAGACGCGTTCTTCTTTTGTGACGGCACCACGGGCGACGAGTTGTTCGAGGAGATTGCCGACGAGTTCCTCATCCTCTTCGACAATGTACGCGAGTTGAGGGATCAGCAATTCACTTCTGCACTCGTCCCTCGCAAGCGTGCGGTCAAGTTTCGTGATCACGTCGACGAGCGACGGTTGCTCATTTGCTAAGGCGTCGCAACTCGGCAAGAACATCTCGAATCCTCTTCTCGGAATTCGGCGTCATGAAATTGATGCGTTTTTCGTTGCCGACCATTGCAAAATGCGTGCGCTTCGCACCGGCGTGATCGCCGCCATCACCGGCACCAGCCGGCCCCCAATCGAAATCACTGATGCGGGGGATGCAATTCGGCATACTGTCGTCAATGAACTTATCGAGAGCTTTATCACCGTGCAAAGGGATCTTGCTGGACGTGCTCCGGAAAGTCATGCGACGCGACCCGAGCCTGTCGAGGCCCAGGGCGCGAGAAGTTGCCTTGGGTGTACCGGAAGTTTCGAGTTTGTGCAATTTTCCGATGGCACGCCGAATGTCCACTGTGGTGAACGTGTCGAGGGCCAGCCAGGACGCGACACGATTTGAAAACTCTGCCGCGACACCGGAATATGAACCGCCGGTCGGAAGTTGGCTGATCTGTAACATTGCTTCGTTGGCCACCAAGTTCCATTCAAACGCGACGAGGCCACGCAACACTTGTCGGACGTAGCCGCGATATTCGAGCTCCCGACCGTCGGTAGTTTTGCCTCGCTTGATTAATGTGTAGTCGCGGACCCATCCTTCACGGCGCCGAATTGCAGTAACTCGGAGCGTGGAAGACAATGACTGGATTGAAGCGAGCGTCAGCTCTTTCGGAAGCACTAATGGCAGCCTTTTACCTAGAAGTGTAGAGAGATCATGTTGTTTCAGCGTCACCTTCACCCACGCGCTGTCCCGCCAATTCTTCGCACTGTCTTTCGGTCCGCGATACAAAATGACGTGCTGTTTACCCCAAGGCGTGACTTCATCCAGAAAGTCAACGATCGCGTCCGTGGTGAGCGTTCCGTTCCCAATTGCCTTGCAAAGCACTTCGCGAAGTTCAGCCTTACATTGGGCCGAAGGCAGCCGCCAACGCCTTCGCAGGCCATGCAATTCTGCGCCGCTCAAGGCCATCAGATGATCGATCAGTAAATTTCGCTCGTGCCTCCGGGTTGCCATTCGGATTGGCCTCCAAACGCGTTCTCGGACAGTCCCCGCGTTCATTCGAGTTGACACTGTCCGTTGATTGCAATTGTTTCAGGAACGACGTTGCTGTAGCGCTGCGGTCGGCTTCCACGGAACGACACCAAGACGTTTCCCCCACGAACAGCTCCAATCTTTAGCTCGAGCACGTGCTCGATCGTTCCCGTCATTTTCAACAGATAGATCGATTTCAACCGGGCAAACTCCCGCCAATAACTCGTGTGTCCATAATTTCGGTACATGCTGCGAACAACGCATTCCCCAATTTCGAGCCCCGTCATCGTCCCCGAAATGAATCGATCAATGAACGCGGCTTCGTCGAAGCCCTCCGAACGTGATGAAGTGTGCGGGGGGGGATCGTTAAGCAAAAGTCTTCCGACGCGCCGTCGGGCAATTTCATCCGGACCGATCCCCTGTACATTGACATCATCGTGGAAACCAGACCTTCGGTCGACAGTTCGCAGTTTGATCGTCCACACCTGCTTTCCGTCGCTCGTCTCGTCTGCAACGTCCTCTACTCGAACTTGAGAGGCATCATTGTTCGCTGCGAACGGCAGGTCTCTCGCGCCCCCAAACCGCGTTGGCCGCAGCGCGGCGACGGCAGCGGCATCCTCCCCTGACTGTGGCGTGAGAGCCAACTCAATACTGCCATCCGAATGATTGCGAATACGCTCAGCCACGAAGAAATCGGCCCCGAGCATAACCCAGGTGCCTTTGCCCTTCGCGATATTCTTGGTGGGACGCGGAGCCGCAACATTCCTTCGATCGACTGATGACTTCTTGGTCACCCGTTTATCGTAGTGCATCAAAACGATTCGCCCCGTTGTCTCGCCGAAGAAGACGGGCTGTTGCCGGGGATTGGCGACTTCATGGTCGATGAATTCGTAGAGCGAATGTGCCGTCACCTCACCATGCGCCGACTTCGCCTCACCCCGTAATCCCCGGAGCAACGCTTGAGTGAAGAAACCGTGCCCGGTGGATGGTGACTCGTAGGACTTTTGGGCAGATGTACATGCGGCTACGATGACCTTTCCTTGGCCGCTGACCACTCCGATCCCACGCCGGATCGCTTCGATGTCGCTCCCGCTGCCTCGGGCAAGAATGCCACCCGAATGACAGAAATCCAGCCAAAGAAACGCCCGCCGACTTGCCGTCTGATCGAACAGCGCCTTAATTCCAGCAAGAGGAATGGCGGTCGCCTCGTTGGTTGTGTCTGTGTCATAAGCGACATAGTAGTAGCGCCCACCCGCCTCGATGCCGTGACCCGCGAGATAAACAAATACCGTATCAGACGCCGGTCCACCCAAAATTGAACGCAATTCCGCCAGCACCTTATCGCGCGTGGCCTGTTTGTCTGCCAAAACGGTGATGCACTTTGGCGGGAACGTGCCGTTCCTCGACGACAATACCTTCGCCATCTCCCGGATGTCGGCGGCGACCGCAGGAAGCCGATCATTCGGGTTCGGATACTCGCTGACCCCGATCACGAGCGCCCGCTGGTTGCTTGTTATTTGCGGAGGTTTCTTTGCCATTCTTGCTGCTACGACAGAGCCTCCCCGAGTCGACCAGTTAAGACTTGTGTTGACTGTTGAGAACATTCAACTTTTACGGCCAATGACGCAAGATCGTCCAAGCGTAACGCGAGCAAGGTCTCAACGAATCCGCTCCACACGTTCGCTATGGCATTGCGGACATTGCACCGGGCTGCCGATGACGTGTCTCTCCTTCGGGTCGTTCCGATCAAGCAACTTCACTTCGAATCGCTCTCCACATGCTCGGCATTTCATTATTACGACGATCATTGGCACCCTCCACGAACAAAAGAAACGACCCTGTGCTTGCCGCATAGGCCAAAAACTCACCTTGAAGATTCTTTGTCCCACCCATCGGTTGTCGCGTTCTTGACGATGATGTCTCGCACTGGCTCCAAGAGATCCCTGCACGCAGACCAGCCGACGACACGGCGATGTTGAAGTTGACCAAGGACAACACCCGGATGAACACCAATGTTCGAAGCGAATGCAACGATCTCTGATTTGTTAATCCGGCCGCTCGCCACAAAGTGCGCCAACTCCTTCGGTGGCACCAGCAACTCCCCTGCTTCCTTGTTCGCTCGAATCTCGATCTCCGGCAAACTCGCCTCTTTCCCATCATTCAGGATGTCGTTGTCGAAACTCTGCGCGTCTCCATGTCGGACGTGCATCAATTCATGCATCAACGTAAACGCGAAGTAATCGATTCTGCCGTAACGAAGCGAAAGCACGACAACTGGCCTGGTGCGGCTCAGCCAGAACGTCGCCCCATCAATCTTCGTCCGCGGCAAATGCTCGACGACCAAAAACACCACTCCGAGATTGCGCAGCGCGTCTGGAATGAATTTGACCGATTGCGACGATTTGCAGAGATCGCGGACTTCGCTGAGGCCGCGTTCGAACTTCTTTCTCGAAAACCTGGGAATCCCTGCCATCTCCTCGGCGAGCCGCAACGCCCGACAGCACCACGCCTCCTGTTCCGGTGAGGTCTGTCCATATCCATTTGATTTCCGGGCCGCGAACAAGACCCGCGGCGGTTCCGCGAGCGAATCGATCCTCAGTAGTTCCAGCACGTCTGCTTTTAATGCGGTAATGTCCCGCGTGTTTCGAACCCAGGCGCGCCTCCGCAAGTCGGCCACCGGAGCACGCGAAAATAGCCTGGCGCGCTGGGCGACGTCGTCACTCCGCTTTGCCTCCAATGACAACTGGTATTGCGATTCAAAGTTCAGCCATGTCACGGCCGCAATCGATGTCGCTTCTTCCAGCGCACGCGCCGTCGTCGCGGTGATGGACTTCTTTCCCCTGAGGATTTGATTGACCACCTGGATGGGGCGGCCAAGAATCTCAGCAAGATCCACCTGCGACCAGCCCCGAGCTTCAATTTCCCGACGCAGGTGGGTACCAGGAGGAACAACACCGGCGATCCGTTGCTCGGTCATTTCGCTCTCCCGTTATGGTCAATCCGCTCGACAATCACTCTGGGGTCTCCGGCACCGTTCTCAATTCGGAATACGAGAGAAGTGTTGTCCGTAAGTGCTATTTTGCGGCGCGACCCGCGACCGCGTAACGTGGTATACCTCAAGCACCGAAACTCCCTCAGTGCCGACTCGTTGGGGACGGCAGCCATGATTTGCAACGTTTGTCGGTAAAGGTCGACAGTTTCTCCGGAAAATCCACCCGTATAGGATGGATCGGACGCAACGCGTGCCAGGTCTTCATTTGGGATATTGAAATCCATGCCATCAGACCATTCTTGGGGAATGGCAGCTCGACAGACTTTACGGCATCAAGATTTGTACACGATTCGCGCCGGCGCTGCAATGATACTTTCAGCCTTTCATTGAAAATAACAAATCATATTTTCAAAGGCTTAAAATGGAGGACGGTAAGCTTGCTGTCTTCACAGCCGCGTCGCACGCCAGCCAAGCGGGGGACGGACTACTCGGCTTCCCGCAACCAAATTCCGAATCGGCTCCGAAATCTTCTCCAAACCAACAGCACGTTTTTCTATTGGAGGTCATCGACAGTCCGATTGACGGTATCAACCCGGATCGAGACCTGTTTGAAGCGACATTTGCGGGCACTCCGGGGTTTCCAATGGAGCCGAATGAAGAGCTCCATCTCGTTCTAACCAACCCGAAGGAATTGGATATCGCCATTCGGGACGGGTGGCCCCTTGCTACCGAGGTCGCCGACGCGATACGTGCCGGCGACTACAAAGTCCTCTACGCGGATGACGTCGGAAAGCAAGCCTTGGTGATCTTGCAATCCGAACGGTGCCGTCACGAGGTCGGCCGTGGATGAGCCGACGGCGTGGCTTTATCAGGCGACGGCCGACCGGAAAGCGGCGGAACGCTTCGTGGCGGACAATGAGGGAACCGGGCGCTGCCATGCCATTGCCAAGTGGCAACAAACTGTGGAGAAGGCGATCAAAGCCCTGGTCTTCGCCTTGAATAACGCCAGAATCCTGCAGGTCAATGTTCGACCCAGGCACGAGGTGCAGCGCTATGTCGCCGCGCTGATCCGGCTACCTCGTGCCGAAGGGAACCGCGCCGTGAATCACCTTTTGCACGGCCTTCTCGACCAAAACACGCGGATTGAAATCAACGCTGGAGTCCTTGGCCCCGCAGAGCCCTCCGCGGCGAAATACCGAGTATGCATTGTGCGACTCGCCAAGTAGTAGACATCGATCAGTCGACCACTCATTATACCAGTTCAGGCCGCCGACGGACTTCCTCTCCTTTCGGCATCAGCGTTGCGACTCAGCCAATGCCATTATCGCTTTCCGATTTGGCTCCGAAATTCCGTCCCAGGCAAGCACGACACTTAGCAGATCGGTGTCAATCGACGACAGATCGAGCCAGTTGGGGCGCCGACAATGCAGCGCCGATGCAGCAAGGCACTCCTGGCAAATGACGGAAGTGGAAGCGGCAACTTCCATTGGGTAGAATTCGTCCGTGGGTTCGGGTCCCAGCGCCCCGGTCGCTGACGGTCTGAATCGGCTAGCCGACGCGAAGTAAGGTCAGGTATTGCCCCGATCGACGAATGTTTTCCCGCTCCTCAGTCGCGACATCGGCGTTCGGCCGGAGGCAATGAACAGACCGCCATTGTCGTGATGAGTCCACGAGAACGATGGTCTCCTTTCTGAATTCACGAAACACCCTGTTCGGTCGTCCCCCCCTGATGGAGCGGTTTATGGCCGTAATCCGCGGAACGCTGCCTTTTACAAATAACATGCAGGCAAACCCTCAGCGGAAGCCGTCTAAGAATCACTATTTGAACCACGACTATCTGGCTGGCAAGATAGCCGACCATCCCGTCGTAATGTCCGATCACCGAGCGCTGGGCGACTGCATGTGTTGCGGCAGGGAGCCCGCTGACACTCTATGGCAAATCGTAATTCAAACCCAGCCCGACCATGAATGGTTCCAAATCGGCATCCCTCGGTGCACGCAAATACTCACTGCGGCACTCCGTGTTCGCGAACGCGCAACGTCCGATCCGAATTTGGAACAGGCTCTTGCTCTGGCAGGCCAAAAACTGGGCGACGACCCTCGCCCGGATGAAATTCGACTGATGGGCGAGTTACTTCGTTCGCAACTCACAATGCAGGTCGAAATTGCAAAACTCGATGCGTACTTGGCGACCGTATGATAAAATTTGCTGCGTTTGTTACCTCGACGATTGGCGCGAGCTCACCGGCGGCGAGGCAGCGAACGTCGGCGGTGAAGGCGGGGAACGGAGCCGGATAGCCGTTCGGCGACGCCACTGTGCGAGTCGACGGCGCAATTCGTTCGTCTTGCGCTGTCGATCGATGCCGGAAAACCGGTAGAGACGCCGGCCATCGTAGCCAAGCGCTACAGCGGAGGTCCGTAGCGTAGTTTCTGTAAAACCTCGCTGATAATGCGAGCCGGGCCCGATCTATCAGCCCTTCTTTTCGAGCAGGCTTTGCAGGAGCGTTCTGGGGACTTTTTCGAGCAACGACAGCAAATCGTTTCGGTTATAGTTGCCAAGGATGTCGCTGACTTCGCGCGCTTGAGTCAGCTTTGAGCCTCGTTCTGCCGCAATTCGTGTACAGACTTCGTTCCATCGCTGTTCAGCCAAATCGAGGATTACTCGCAGACTAATCACCGCTTCGATCAGTCTCGTCAGCGAATCGGTGAACCCCCGACTGCCGTCATGCCCAAAAATGTGGGCGTGCTCATGGAGGAAGACGGCCAGGGCGTGACCCAGGCTGGCGCCGAACACGGACTCGGCCAAGTAGACCTCACGCGAGTTGTATTGACGACCCTGCTTCAATTCACCGAGCAACACCTCGGTTTTCGCAACGCTGTACACCGTGCGGCCACGATCAAAGTTGACCATGATTTCGGGAGCCAGCTCGCGCACCAGCCCCGCGAGCAGCTCAATAGCCTGTGTCTCGCACGGCGAAGGCGGGCGGACGCCTTGTGTTTGGGCCTCCTTCCGAGCCTGTTCGTCGGCCTCCTTGACATGTTGCTCGGCACTGGGGACCCCGAATCGCGCAAAGTAACCCGGCAGTGCAGTCCGGGAATGCCGGAGCCAGTCCTCTTCGATCGTCTTGTAGCGCAATGTAAGCCCGGGCTCGGCCTTCGGAGAGCAAGCGAAAAAGCGGTCTCCGAACACTGCCTCCGCGCTGGCACTCGCCCAGCGTTCTCGCCAGCGCATGCAGTCGGCAACTTTCGCCAACAGAGGATGCCCCTCACCACGCTCCCAGAGCGGTCGGGCCGATTCGACGAGGAGTCGCTGCCGCCCGTCGCCCCACATCGGTTTGAAGTAGGAACGAGCCCAGACAGCGTAGAACGCGTTGCGGACGTGTTCGCCAAACGCATTCCGATCCCGGTCATTCTTGACGAGGCGCTCGATTGCCTCATATTTCTTGTTGAGGACGAGGACCAGCGGGATTCCCGGAAGTTCACCGCGGCGGAGGTTACGATAGAACATGTGGCCTTCGCTCGACGTGGCCCGATACACCACGAAATCGTCGCCTTCAGCATCCAGCTGCTCGCCCAGGAGGGGATTTCCTTCGTAGAAGAAATGCGTGAGCCCGCGTTTCATGGCAGCCGCCAGGTGTGGCGTTGTGTCCCGGAGAACCAGGCGATTCCCACGAATGGGCGTCGACGTCGAGAATCGGTCGTAGACCAGTGGATAGAGTTTCGTCTTGCCGGCCGGCAGTTCGTCGACTCGAATCTGCAGGACCTGCGTCCCCGAGGCGGCAATGATAGTCGCCTTATGACGGCGGAGGATGCAGACTACGGCCGCCTTAAACCCCTCGCCGTAAATGCCGACGTCGTCTGGGCCTTTTTCAGAACCTAAGAGATACAGTCGCGTGAGGTCGTATTCGGTGGGGGCGGAAATCGAGACATCGCTGCCGTTCGTCGTCACGCAGACTTGGGCGAGACAATGGCGGTTGGCATCGAAAAAGTTCTGCATGATATCGCGGGCGATAAAATCGTCGTCCCAATTGACACCCCATGCTGTGGTCACGGAGCTGCGGACGGACTCTTCGAAGACCGGATTCTCGATCCCCAAACTGACGAGCAGCTTCACGACGCGATCCATGACCTCCCCCAGCAGACAGGTTTTAGGTGCGGGGACCGGCCCACACGCGAAGGCGGCCAGTCCTTGGTTATGATGGCTGCGGCTTGGTTAGGCGGGCCATAGTAGGCTCGCTTCAAAGTTCATCTCCATTTCACTGAGCTACCTTCACTCTGCCACAACACCCCACGCATTTGCAATAGGCTTCGTGTACTTTGCCTGCATTTCAATGACGCGGTACTCGGACAATCAGCAGTGTAGTGCAAGACGATGCATGGGGTGTCACACAGCCGGCGGCCGATCGACAAGCTGGCTGCCCGGACAGGTCACGCGGCAGTTCATGCCGACGCTGAGAGGCGTCTATCCAGGCAGCGGACGCGGATGAGCGCGAACAAAGAGCGACGCGTGAAGCGCGGACTTGTTGCGCGACGCGTCCCTTCAGGGTGATCTACCTTGTGGTTCGCGATGGATGACTTCGGTTGCAGCAGTTCAAAAGATGGCTCTTCGAGTGGTGCTGGTTGTCATCCCCGGGAGTCTGTCGATGGCTCCAATAGCCGGCCGTGTGCGGATACTTGCCATCCAAAATGTTAAGGCCGCTGGCAATGCACAAATCCAGCTCGGCCGTGGTCATTGGGGGCTTGGCGATCCATTCGGGAGAAAGTTCCCAGAGCTCATTGTAGCAATCGGCCTGATAGCGCTCACTCAGCTTGGCGCCGACGGTGGTCAAATACTGTCGCAACTCCGGTGAGACCGGCCGTACGAATGCCAGAAACTGCATCTCCTGTCCGTGCCGGAAAAATCGCAAGCGCTCATAGACCGGCTCAGAAAGAGCAGCCTCCAGGCCGATCCGTTTTGAGTCCAAGTGTGTCCGAACAGGATTTGATGCTCGACGCGGTGTCACGCTTTCGTCATTAGCAGGCCCATGCGTTGAAGGCAATCACTGATTTGTGCCGGCCAAGGTGATCGTCCCCTGCAATGGAAAAAGCCGGTCAGCCGGTTAGACTGACAGGAGTCGCGGATTGCGGTGACCTGCTGCTGCCCGCAGGATTCAGAGCTCTAAGTGACCTGAATGCCACCATGATTGAACAGAAACTGTTACACGAGGCGTTTCGATTGCTGTCAACGGCGGAGTTGGGCCTTTCGTCGGACTGGGCTGGTCCTGACGATGTCGAACAGTTGCGATCCCGCGTCGAGGTCTTGGCAGTTCTGCTGAACATCGTCCCGCGAAACCAGTTGGGGCGGTTCAACGATGTGCTGACCGATTGGCATTCGCGATTCGCGCAGCAACCGAGCATTTCCATCGACACGCTCCGCAAAGCCACCCACGCCGTTTTGCGCGACTTGCCACCGGACGCCAGGTCCGATGATGCCGTGGCGAAAATGCGTCGCATCGAAGCCTTTTTGGAGATGCACTTTGGTGACGATGTCAGCCTGGTGTCCGCGGTGACTGCGGCTGCCAAACAACAATGCGCCCTGGGGCTGTTTACCTGGCAGGCGCAATTTCAGGGAAAGACCGATTGGACGTCGTTGCCCGGCGTAGTCCCCGGCGATCCGCGGATCCCCATTCAGGAGATCTACGTCGAGCTTTATGCGTGCCCGCAGGATGATGAGGCTGCAGAACGCCTGCAGATTTCTGGCTCGTCCCGAGCTGCACGTGGAAAGCGATCTACGGAAATCCCCTCCATCGGCGTCGACGCCATGGTCGCGCGGACTCTGGAGACCTGTGTCGTCATCGGCGAGCCGGGGAGCGGCAAGTCGACAGTGATTCAATGGTTGGCCTGGGCCGCCAACCAAGGACAGCTCCCAGATTTCGATTTCGCGCTGGTGGTTAGGTTGAAGCAGTACGCGGACGCCTTGGAAGACCGCCCGAAGATCACACCTGTCGAATTCTTCCTGGAATCGTTAATTCCGCGGATCGGGGATTGGAAAGACGCCGCTGAATGCCTGCGCCAGATGGCAAGTCGCCATCACCGGGTGTTGTTGCTGCTCGATGGCTGGGATGAAGTTGGCGCGGACGTGCGGGACCTGATGCGGCAGCGCATCCAGCAGGAATGCTCCCATTTCGTTGTCGTCCTCACCTCACGGGCTTCCGGCCTACCGTGGCAGATCTTTCCGAACGGGCGGGCGGATCATTATGAGATCGCCGGCCTATCCGGTTTGGCGATTCGCAGTTTTGTGGAAAAACAATTGCAATCCACAAGTCAGTCGGATCTGACGGAGCAGGTGATCGCATCAATCGAACGCGACCCGGACCTGATGGGGATGGCGGCCAATCCCTTCGTGCTGGGGATGCTGGTGCGGGTCCTGTGCCGTCCGCCAACCACTGAGCGACGCCTGACGTTCGCGGAATTATTTCACGAGATTACGAATTGGATTGTGGAGCACCACAGGCAATCCCGGGCAGGGGGCGGACAAATTGTCGGCGAGCATCTTAAAGCGCTGGAAGCCTTGTCGTACTCGCTCATATACGATGAACGGTCGCCGCGGTATGTTTTTCGTCGTCAGGAATTGGACGAAGTCCTGGGAACTTTGGAATCCGATCCGGTCCTGGACAGCCGATTTGTCAATCGGTTGGACTCGGTATTCGACCGGTGGGGATTTCTGCACGCCACATTCGAGGAGTATTTTGCCGCCCGCCACATGGCCGGGCTCAGCAAAGGAGAGCTGAACCGGGATTGGGATCAGGCGTTGTGCTCGCAAAGCCGTTTGGTGGCGTTAGAGTTTCTCGTGGGGCTTCAAGGCAAAGAGACAGCGTTATCAAGTGCCCGTGCTGAATATTGGCTGGAGAACCCGGACCGGTTTGGGTTGGTGTATCTGCGATTGGCCCGACTGGCGATCTCGGGACAATGGACCCAGCGCCTGCCGGAGCTGGGGCAGGCACTGTTTGAGAAGCTGTGGGGGCTGATCACCGGCGGCCAAGACTGGCGCTGGTCTCGGCTATTCGTCGAAACCTTTGCCCTCCTCGATCCGCTGGAGCTGGTGCACCGCGCCGCGTCGAAAGCGAATGTTGACAGTCGCATCTGCGAGGCAATTTCCGATCTCTTGCCGCTGTCTGTGATTCAGCAAGGCGGCCTGCTCGAAAAGCTCCCCAAGAACATGAGGGAGCATTTGGCACTGCGCGCCCGGAGCCGGCCCCCACAAGTGGAAATTGACCGGGTGCTTTCGCTTCTGGCGGATGATTCACTCGGAAAGGGAGAATTACCGCGGCTTTTGGATGAGGCCGCGCTGATTCCCGATCCGGCTGTTGCGGTGCAATTGCTGAGGCGCTTGCAAGGAACATCTGATGAGGATCTGAGCACGACACTGGTCATGGGATTGTCGCCGCTATTTGGGCTGCTGCCGAAGAACACCGTCATCGAGCTATTAACCGAGCAGCATCAGCTTCCCCCAACGATTCGGCAGTTGGCCAGTGCCACGCTGAGCCATGACCTGGGGCGGGGACAAGCGCTCGATCCCAGTAGCCGCGACTGCTTGTTGCGGCGGCTGGCCGTCCTGCAGCCTCAGGATGACCGTGTCGGTCCGATTTTGGACGCACTGGCGGGTTTTCCGATCCGGGATGGGGGCGAGTTGATTGCGCAGTTGGCCATCGATCGCAAACTGCATCAGACGGTCCGAATTGCGGCGGTTGAGGCGCTGGGGACGGTATCGGATCTGGCGGCAATTCGCCTGGCGGTAGCCCAAACTCCGTCCGAACATCCGGGCAATGTGCTCGAATTCCTGGTGGAGTTGGCGGCCAAACGACATGTGGCCGTACCGCTGAAATGGCTGGAAGCACAAATTGAAGCCCAGTCCGATGCGTTCAATCGACGCGCCCTGTTGACGGCGTACATTCGGATGGTGGCGGGACAACAGGGGCTGGTTCAATCGCCGGATCGAACTTTTCTTGTGCAACAGATTCAGGAAGCTCTGCAGGACGCGGGGACCGACGATGAAGAACACGCGTGGACGCTGGCCAATGCCCTGCGTACAACCGATTGGCGCGATCTGGATTTGTGTGATCCGGACACGCGGCTGATGGTCGAAGGAGTGTTGCAGCGTTTTGTAGCCAGACAGGACATGGCATTGGGGCAGGTGCGGTTGGCCGCATCGTTGTTACGCGGTCAGAGCGACGAAGACTCGATTTGGAGGCTGCGGCGTTCGCTGGACACGATTCTACAATACTTGCACAGGACGAGCGACAAACGAAATCGCCGCGAATTGGAGTCGGTCGCGACGGAAATCGCAGAAGACTTGGCGAGGGTCGGTGTCGGACAATTGCTGGATTACCCAGCAGATTGCGATCCGGTCCGGGAAGCTTTAGCCGGCTTGGCTCGGGAATCAGGCTGGATCATTTTTGCCGATCGTATTTTGGACGCCGATGGCAATGAGGTCGCGAATTTGAACCGGCCGCGCTCGGCGAAAGTGCAGCCGACGCCGGAAGAGATTGCCGAACTGTTAAAGGGACTGGATGAAAGCCCGCGCAAGGCGATCCTGAGTTTCTGGCTGATGACGCGTGGCTTTGGTCTATGTGATCTGAATGCCGGTTACAAGCAAATCACCGCCAAATTGCTGCGTGTTTTCAGAGGGCAGGAAGGCACTGTACGAGCAATGGAGACAATCCGCGAGGTCTATCCCGAAGAGATTCCGGAAACGAACACGTGGCGGACGAATATCGCCCGGGCTGTGAAAAAACTTGAATGCACGCCAAACGGCGTGGCGTTTTTGAATGATCTGGGGCTCCCGCGCCATTGAGTCGGGACAGCATCTGTTCCGCCGTACCGGATGCGGATTAAACGCGACGTCGACTCAGCAGTCGGGCGCCGTTTGGTACCGGTATTGCGCCACGGCGCGACTTGGCGCGACACGTTGTGACAGACCTTCGGAATTCTGGCGACACGCCTGAATTGTCGCCTTCATCGCGCGCTTCGTCGTAAGTCCTTGCTCAGGAAGATTGTCTCCGCGATCGTCGCGATCAAATGGAGGAGCGCTTGGAGCGTCGTTTTCTGTCGCAAACGGCATTGGCCGTGTCACCGGGCAGTAAGGGTAGAAGGCCGCGCAATGGTGCGAGCCGATTTCCCGATCCCTTCCTGACTGGCTGAGCACCCAATGCAAACGAGCGAACAAGTCACGACAGACGTCGCGGGCGCGCCGGCCACCGAAGTATACCCCGTGCTGGCCAAGCATCAACGAGACGAAGAATGGGTTTGCCGCGAGATCATCGCGGTCCTGCAAATCTGGGCCGGCCGGTTCATCGCGCAGTTTAATCTCGACATCCCCGAGGTCGTCCTGTGTATCGATTGGCTGCCCCGCACCCGATACGGACACTTTCGTTGTGGTCATAACGGCTTTGGGCTACGCGGCGAAATCGCGATCAACGCCCGGTATCTGACCGGAGAGCGGCAACTCTGGGAAGTGCTCGGCACACTGCTCCACGAATTGCTGCACGGCTGGCAGCAGGCTCACGGCACGCCGGGAAAGCGGAACCATCACAACCGGGAGTTCCGTGACAAGGCCCGCGAACTGGGATTGATCGTCGATCGCCGGGGTGTGACAGGCTACGCATCGACGAGCCCCTTCAAAGACCTGCTGCGGCAGTACGGCGTGGAAGTTTCCGATGCCGAGATCGTTCCCCAAGTGCGGGTCGTCGCCGGCAAATCGAAACTCAAGAAATGGTCCTGCGGTTGTACCAACGTCTGGGTGGCCATGCAGGGGTTCCAGGGGCGATGTCTGAAGTGCGGAAACGATTTCACCCGAGAGGAGGTGCAACAGGCCGACGAATCGCCGGAAGGCGGCTCGGCTAACAATGAGTAGGGCGGTGAGCAAGCTCACGGTGAGGCATGTGAGTCGGGAAACGTTGGGACCGGTCATGTGACCGGCCCTGTCAGGTGGTTCTTAACAAAGGAGGAGCAAAATCATGTCGTTCAATACGATGAGTTGGCGAACGAAGGTCTGTGGAACCCTGGGAATTGTGGCCGGCCTGGTGGTCGCGGCGGTACTGCGATCGGCATCCGACGACGAAGGAGTATCCATCGCGCCACCGCCGTCACGAGTGGCCGAAGGTGCGTCTGTGGCCGACGTGGTCGGAAGGCATCTCCGTTGGGCCGACGAAGTGAGTGCAGCGGGGCTGGCACCGCACGTGGCGCCCGTCCAGGAATTTTTCGCGCAAGCCCGCCTGGGAACGCGGGAATTCGCCAAGGATGCCCTGAGCCTGGAGTCGAAGTGGAAAATGGCTGCCGGTTACATGACCGACAGCGACGACCACGCGCAGTTCCTGGAAGAGCGGTTCACGGCTCACGTATTCTCCCCCGAGGCTCTGGAAGCGCTCGTGCAGTCGGTGGTCGCAGGCTACCTGCAGCACCTGGAGGATGTCGACTCGCAGCTCTTGGTGCGGCTGCAAGCCGATTTGTCGGACATGCCGAGTGCCCAGCTCTCGCTGAACATGGACCGGCGGGGGATTGAGGAAGCCATCCAAAAGGCCATGTCGCAGGCGATCGGAGCGCTGGAAGCTGACTTCCGCGGCGCTGTCGGCATGGAACTTGTCGGTTGGGTCGCGGCAGACGTCCTGACGACGGCCGCCTTTGAGTTGGCGAGCTCAGCAGGCATCCTTGCGGCCGGAACAGCTTCGGGAACGGTGACGTTCGGCGTAGGTCTGGTCGTGAGCCTGATCGTCGATGCCATCATCTCTTGGGTTTACGACGAAGTCTTCGACCCCGTCGGCGAATTGACCCGTACGGTTGATGGAACTCTGTTGGAACTGGAAGGGCTGATCCTCGGCGGTGACGACAATACGCCGGGCCTGGTCCAACGGCTCCACGATTACGCGATGCGCCGCAGCCAGACGCGAAACAGGGCAATCCTAACGGCGGTCCTGCCGTAACCGGCTGGCGCTGCAAACTGATCCACATTATCCCCACATGAAGGAGGTTGTGATGTCTCGGCGAATACTGGTTGGATTACTGGCATTAATTCTGTTGCCCACCCTGGCGGAGGCGGGAGTCCGGACGAAAGCGATTCAAGAAGCCATTGAATTCGCCGGAAAAAAGTTCGGCAAGGAAGTGGCGGAAGAGGGAGTCGAACGGCTGTCGTCGCGGATGATGCAATTGGCTGCCCGCCATGGAGATGATGTCGTCGCCGCCGCCTTCAAGAGAGTCGGTCCGCGAGCGGGAAAGATCGTCGGCGAGGCGGGCGAGCATGGCGGGGTCGCCCTGCGCCTCTTGGCAAAACATGGGGACGATGCCCTGCCGCTCGTGACGAAGGCTGCGTCACTTAAGGCCGTCGCCCGCTTTGGCGACGATGCGGCCACGGCACTTCTCAAACATGGTTCGGTGGGTGAGAGCCTGGTCGAGCAGTTTGCCAAGGAGGGCGTCGAAGCCCTGGGGAAGGTCTCCCCCCAAAATGGTCGCCGGCTGGCCATGATGGCGGCCGAAGGGCAGCTCAAACCGGATCTTGTCTCGGTCGTCTCGCGGTATGGCGATACGGCCTGCGACTTCATCTGGCGGAACAAGGGGGCCCTGGCTGTCGGCACCGCAATGACCGCCTTCGTGGCTGCCCCGGAGCAGTTCTTTGACGGCACCGCCCAGTTAACGGAAATCGTCGCCGACGCGGCAGTGAAACCTCTGGCGGATATTCCCAAGGTGGTCGCTGCGGAAGCAGCGGCCAATACGAACTGGAATCTGGTTTGGCTGGCGCTGGGGGCGTTAGCGGGGCTTGCCGGCTGGAAATGTACCCGCGACTGGAAACGTGTCTCCAGCCCGCCGAGTTCAGATCCTTCCTCAAGCAACAAGGCCAGGACAGAGAATCCGGCTGATTGATCGGGCGACAAACGGCTGCCCGGGCAGCGGGCGTTGGAATTTACTAAATCGGGCCGTGGCCATCAGCGGCGCACAGAGGTGACGGTGGTCGCGGCCATTCTGTTTCTCACAAGGAGTCAACGACATGAGCGCAGAACAGATTCAAGAGATCCCCATGGAGCGGATCGGAACCGATCCCCAGGTGCGCAAACGCATCGACGAACGAGTCATCAAGGCCATCATGCTGACGATCGCCTCGGTGGGCGTGCTGGCTGCGATTCGCGTGCGCCGGCTGGGGGACAAATACATCATCGTCGACGGCGAGCAGCGATACCGGGCCGCCAAGCAGGCGGGCTGGAAGGCGATGCCCTGCATCGTCGAGCTGGCGGATTTGGGCCGTGCCGACATCCTGGCCAAGCAACTCATCGCTAATTGTCAGCGGGCCGACCTCAATCCTATCGATAAAGCGCAGGGGATCAAGGACTTCATGGAGGCATCGGGACTTAATGCCACAGACACCGGCAATCGGCTCGGGTTCTCCAATGCCGACATGACGCGGCATCTGAAACTGCTGTCATTGCCCCTCGACATCCAGGGCAAGATCGCCGCCGGTGAAATTCCTGCCAGTGCCGGTCACGAGCTGGCACGAATCGAGGATCCCGGTAAACAGGCGGACCTGGCGGCACAAGTGGCCAGCGGCGCTTTGACTCGTGACGGGCTGTCCGCCACGGTCAAGTCAGCCAATCGTCCCCCGTCACAGACTGGCTCAGGGCTCAAGCGGGCCACAGCCACCTTGAGTGGCGGGAGAACCGTCACGGTGGTCGCGGAGGGGCTCGATCTGGAGCTGTTCCTTGAGTGCCTGACGTCCCTCGTGGGGGAAACCCGCAAAGTCCGGGCGCGGGGCGTCGAGTTGTCAACGTTTCTCAAAATGTTGAAGGACCAGAACCAATGAACCGGCTCACCCTGTGGAAACGATTCAAGTCGACATTGGTGCGTCAGAAACCGGAAAAATCTCCTCTCGATCAGGAGCTATTCAACTGGACGCACGATGACCCATTCACCGTGCGCGACCTGCTGCGGTCGATCGCCATCTTCGGTGCTACGGGTTCCGGCAAAACGTCCGGCTCGGGCAAATGGCTGGCCGAAGCCATTGTGACCCACCGGCGCAGCAGCGGTTTGATTCTGTGTGCCAAACCGGAGGACGAGGCCATGTGGCGGCGGATCTTCGCCAATGCCGACCGGAAGTCCGATCTGCTGATCTTCGAGCCCGGTGGGGCCCTGCGGTTCAATTTCCTGAGCTATGTCGTCAAGTCGGGGGGCGACACGCGGCAGATCACGAAGTGCATCACCTCGATCGGCGAAACGTTGCGGTCGAGCGATGCCAGTGGCCGGGAGGACAGCCAGTTTTGGGAAAGAGAACAGGAACGGATGCTTTACAACGCGGTCGAGGTCGTCAAACAGGCGACCGGCCGCGTGACCGCCCCGGATTTGCAGAACTTCATCACCACGGCGGCCGGCAGCCCTTCCGAAATCTCCACGCCGGTCTGGCAGGGCAAATTCCATTGCCGGTGTATGAAAGCGGCTTACGAGAAAGAGAAATCTCCGACCGAACAGCACGACTACGAGCTGGCGCAGGATTATTGGCTGGGCGAAATTCCCAACATGGCGGATCGCACGAAAAGTTCGATTCTCGTCGGCGTGCTGGGCATTCTGCACGTCTTCAACACGGGCGTCGTTCGTGAGCTGGCGTCGGATGAAACCAACGTCACCCCGGACGACATGCTGAAGAAATGCCGCTGGGTCCTGGTGAACATGCCCCCCGCGCAATGGGGAGACGCGGGCAGCTTCATCAACGCCGGCTGGAAGTTCCTGACCGAATGGCGGGTGCTCCGCCGTCAGGCGGAGCCCTCGGATCACGTGCACGTGATCTGGTGTGACGAAGCACAGCAGTTCGTCAACAGTTTTGATGCTCACTACCTGGCGCAATCGCGATCGCATCTGGGCTGTGTCTGCTTCCTGACGCAGTCGTTGCATTCGTACTACGCCGCATTGCCTGGAACAGCGGGCCGTCATCAGGCAGATGCCCTGCTGAGTAACCTCAACCTGCGGATCGTGCATGCCCTCGGGGACGCGGAAAGCGCCTCCTGGGCCAGCGGTTTAATCGGGAAAGAGCTGCGGACGTTTATCGGCGGGTCGATGGCGCCGCAGGAAGACCTGTTTGACACTCTGGTGGGGCGTTCACGCTTCACCGGCAGTTTCTCGCAGCATTACGAGGACGTGCTGCAGCCAAACGTGTTCATGAACGGTTTGCGGACCGGCGGGCCGGCCAATCGATTTGTCGTTGATGCCATTGTCATCAAGTCGGGAGAGCCGTTCGCCAACGGCAAGAACTTCATGTGGACGTCTTTCAGTCAGAGGTGAGAGATGGCAGGCGAAACGTTTCCAAACGACCTGGCCCGTTCGACGGCCAGCGAAATCGTCGAGATTTTCGCGTCATTGTTACGGGAGGAAGAACGGCGGGATGCCTTCGATGAAGTCTTTGCCCGCGTGCTGGCGGGGCTGGAATGCTTCCAGCGTCAGCGCCCAGCGCAGTCAATCCAAATCAAGCCCAGTTCCAATTGAAAGGGAATTTATGCCACAGCCAACTCAACAGGGTCCGGGCGACAAGATCACGATGCGGGACACGTTTAACCTGTTGTATTTCCTCGCCAGAGGTCATGCGACCTGCTTTACGGTTTTCACAAGGCATACATTCGGTGCTGAAGCGCTGGGCTG
>Ga0207022_10012_pt1 | contig 53355 bp, 45 predicted proteins | sample Alteio_BWMinCont_46_FD_153307 | JGI IMG/M metagenome (GOLD analysis project Ga0207022, IMG submission 153307) | Enriched cells from forest soil in Barre Woods Harvard Forest LTER site, Petersham, Massachusetts, United States -... | ecosystem: Environmental > Terrestrial > Soil > Temperate forest >... | reverse complement strand
TTTCTGCTGGCCAGCGTTGCTACGGGAGTTGCGCAACAAAACCCGGCCGGCGGCGGCAATGCCGCTGGTCGCCCAGCCCAGCCGGCTGCAGGCGCTCAAGGTCCCGGTGGACAAGGCCCCGGTGGACAAGGTGGTGGCAGGGGTCAACAGCCGCCACCCTTCGCAATGATAAGTACGTCGATGGCCGACGGCAGCTTCCTGGCGGTGAAATACACCTGCACAGCTGGCCAGGCTGCGGTTTCTCCCGATCTTCATTGGATGAATCCGCCGCGCGACACCGCGAGCTACGTCCTGATCGTGCATGATATGGAGCCCCGGCCGCGCAAAGGCTTGGACGACATCTTGCACTGGATGGTGTGGAATATTGCGCCCACCGCTACGCAGCTGCCCGAAGCTATTCCCGGCGACACGCAGCAACTGCCCGACGGCAGCATGCAAACCAATGGGAATCCGGGACAAGGGGGGCAATATGGGCTATCGTCCTCCCTGCCCTCCGGCAGGGCCTTCACACCATTACGCTTTTGAGCTTTTTGCCCTCGACCAAAAGCTTGACGTACCCGGCACAGCGACACGCGCGGATGTATTGAAGGCCATGGACGGCCATATCCTGGCGCACGCCGCGCTGATCGCCCCTTACCACCAGTAGTCCACCGGACTCACATCGATACGCAGGCAGGGACGGACGCGGCGGAAGTCCCTCGTTTGCAGCGAACCCGAGCCGCATCTGCCTGCAACAAGTTGGCTTGCATCGCGGGGCTATTCACTTTACGGCATAAAAACAGCCTTCCTGCCCTTTTTCTGTCCTTCTGTACAGGTGCCCAACTCTTTGCCGACCTTGTATTTATGACCTCGTAGTCAAATGGACACTTTCGGGCTGAGCGGGGCTGGCCCTTTTTTAATCCGCAGCGTCAAATTTTTTGACGGGCCCAGCGACACATATAGGAGAAAGAATGCGCAAGGGAAAGATGGCCCTGTTGATCGCCGCCGCAATGATTCTGACAATCGCCACGCTGGCTGTTCTGAATTTCGTGCGTTCGAAGATGCAAACAGACGAGGCGTCCGGCAAGACGGCCGCTGTAGTTATCGCAGTTAGCGCCGTTCGCGCCGCTTAGATTTTCTCCCCGGTTCTCCGGCCCGCTTCGGGAGTAACGAACCCCCGTCCATTCGTTCTTTTCCTCAAACACTGAGTATTCAGATAACGAAAGTTGTCGCGCTTTGAATTCAACCCCGCGACTTATTATTATTCACATCGAATTTGATTGAACCGAGAGCTTCACGCGTCCCTCAGGAGAGAATCCTTGAACAAGAAAACTTACGATGAAGGAATGGCCGTTCGCCGCGAAGTTTTGGGCGCCGATTACGTCGATCGCGCCATGGCTTCCGCCGACCAATTTACCCGCGTGCTCTATGAATTCGTCACCGAGTGGTGCTGGGGAACGATTTGGACCCGGCCGGGCCTTTCCCGCAAAAACCGAAGCCTGATCAACCTGGCCATGCTGACCGCATTGAATCGCCCGCATGAGATCAAGCTGCACGTGCGCGGCGCGCTGAATAATGGCGTCACGCGCGAGGAGATGACGGAAGTCTTTTTGCAGGCCGGCGTCTATGCAGGCGTGCCCGCGGCCGTGGACGCCTTTCGCGCCGCGAAAGAGGTTTTCGACACCGTCGACAAAGAGTGATTCCCTACTAGGGTCGGAATCCAACACTGCGCCAAAGCTCACCGGCCTCGTACATCACGCCTTTGGCGATCACATACTCCACGGTGCGGATGTTGTGGATGTCCTCGAGTGGATTGCTATTCAGGACGATGAGATCGGCGCGCTTTCCCGCTTCGACGGTACCGGCTTCCTTATCAAGTTTCATCACGCGCGCCGGCACGATCGTTGCGGCTTGAATGGCTTCCCTGGGCGTGAAGCCGGCTTGCGCGTATAGCTCAATCTCACGGTACACGCTAAACCCCGGGACCGTTTGATCGGTCCCCGCCACGATAGGAATCCCGGCGCGATGCAGGGCCCCGACAATGGCTATGCTTTTTTCGAAAAATTCCTCCATAAGCTCCGAGCGTTCCGAAGGCGGATCGACGTCGGTGAGTTGCGGAGTCAATTCTGGTGCGACCTTCGCGACTCCAGGTTCAAACGTCGCGGGAGGCTTCGCCGTCGTAGCGGTCAGGAACTCAAAAATGGAGAGAGTGGGATCGATAACGGTACCGTGAGCTTTTAGAAACGCGATCGCCTTCTGCGCCTCTGGAGAATTCAGATCGACCTGCGCGGCAGCTTTGAATTCATCCAGCCGACTTGCGTCGGCAGGGAGCGGAGCGTGCATAACATCGGCGATGTATGAGATATGATTGATTTGATCCTGGCCGGCCTCAATCACCTGGTAGGCATTTAGGCCGTCCGGTACATGCCCGGTCACAGTCATGCCCAAACGATGCGCCTCAGCGGCAACGGCTTTGACCTCCTCCAGCTTGACCGAGCTGTAGATTTTCATCTGCTGAAATCCCGCGGCGTGGTATCGGTCAGTCCACATGCGCGCCTGTTCGGTGGTGTCTACGCGCTGCACACCTAAAGCCAGATCCCCCGAGCCGTCCACTATTCCCGCCGCCAGGATTCGGGGACCCAAACCTCGGCGTTGAGCGATCGCGTCGCGCACGGCGGTGATGAATTCCAATTCGTTGCCGCAATCGCGTACCGTCGTCACACCGGCGGCTAGATACACCGGTCCCCATTCGACTTGTTCGAAATGAGCATGCATATCCCAGAGCCCGGGAAGAATCGTCTTGCCATGCACATCGATCACGGTTGCGTTCTTGGGAATCTTTACCGTAGAACGCGCTCCAGCTTTGACGATGCGCCCCTGTTTTATCAGTACAGCCGCATCTGGAACTGCGGGATTATCCGTCCCATCGACCAATGTTCCGCCGATGAGAGCAAGCGTCTCCGCACGGCTTCCGGAAATTCCTTTTGCAAGGTCGGCAAGAGCGGCCATATTGTCCGCCCCGGCTCGTGCAACAAAAGCCGCGAGTGCGCCCTCGTCATCATCACGAATAGCTTCGAAATGATCGAATTCAGCGTCAACGCTGACTTCCGCAATCAGGTTTTGCTGGTTATCAAACCAAAGCGTCTCGCGCCCCCAAATCAATCCTTCAATCGTGTAGCGGCTAAATGTCTGATTTTTGCCGTTCACCGCGATGGCGTCCTGGCCGCGAGGCTCGATTTTTATCTCGCCGCGAGGAAACGTCGGCAATCCAGTGGGCGAGCCATGCGAAGCCCAATAACGCACCATGAGCATTTGCATCGTCGCCGGAGAATACCCGGCAATGGTGAAGAACTTGGTCGGAGCAACAGCTTCCGTCCATTTATCGCGGATACGCACGCGGACTTTCCCCTGCTGGACTTCGACAGCATCGTCGATATCGCTATCTCGCGAAGTTTTGCCTTTGATTTCGAAAGCCTGCGGCGTGAGATCCTCAGATCCTCGAAAAACGGACGAAAGTGGGACTTCTGTGCCGCGATCCGTGAATTTGAAGTCCATCTTTACGCTCAGAGAATCGCCGTCACGCGCGATTTCGTAACTCTCCTCGCCGATAGGCTGCTCGAATTTGTGCAGTCGGAACTTGCCTCGCTCCAGGATGGCAGGTTTGGTTTCGCCGGGAGGCTGCTGACCCATCAAAGGGGCTGTAGCTAGTGCAGATAAGACGAGCGCAAGGAGAGCCAGACTCAGTGGCACGCTCGGTTTGGTTGGCTTCGGACTCATCAACGTTCTGCGCGAGGATATCTAGGGAAGGCGGATATCACAAGTGAAGACGCCGCGTCGCCTGCTCGCACACACTGCGAATCCGGAGCCAACTGCCGCCGTTACAAAGATTTGCCCCGCGGCGCAATCGCACGCGAGGGCGGATAGAGCACGTGTTTGCGCTCGCGGAAATTCCTTGCTAACGTCACGCTGCGCTTTTTAGCGTGGCTTAAAGAGCGATTCGACTGAGGTGAGCAGCCAGTGGCGCGACGCTCGGAATCAAAAATCGCCGTTCAAATTGCGCCGGAGCAGCCCATATCCACGGGCAGGAAACTCAAAATTGCGTTGGCCGGATTTGGCACCGTCGGGCGCTCGGTGGCCAAGTTGCTTTCGGAAAATCCGCACAGCCCCTTCGTACTCACCCATATTTACAACCGCAATATCGCGCGCAAAAAAGTCGACTGGATTCCAGCGCAGGTTCGTTGGACGGAAAAAATCGAAGATATTCTGGCTTCCGACGCGGATATTTTCGTGGAGGTGGTTGGCGGCCTCGAACCCGCAGGCGAATGGGTGAGCAAGGCTCTTCGTGCTGGAAAATCCGTGGTAACGGCGAACAAGCTTTTGATCGCTGAGCGCGGCCCGGAGCTTTTGCAACTCGCCCGGCAGACGGGCAGGCAACTGCAGTTCGGCGCGTCAGTGGCTGGAGGAATTCCCGCCATTATCGCGATTCAGGAGGGGCTGGCGGGCGACCGGCTTTATCGCATCGCCGGAATCCTGAACGGCACCTGCAACTACATCCTCACAAAAATGGAGGCAACCGGCGCCGGATTCGATTCCGCGTTGAAGGAGGCGCAGGAGCTTGGCTTTGCCGAAGCCGATCCGACAAGCGACGTCGAAGGATACGACGCTCGCGCCAAGCTGGTGATCCTTACGCAGGCCGGACTGCGCGTGAACGTGCGCAGCGAGCAGATTCCCTGCGCGCCGATTTCGCCGGTTGAAGCCGTTGATTTTGGTTATGCTCGCGAGCTGAACTGCACGATCCGGCAGATTTCCATCGCGCAAAAAGAGACGACGAATGGCCTGCGCCTGCTCGCCGCAGTGCGTCCCACGCTCGTTCCGCTTTCCTCGCTGATCGCGCACGTGCAGAGGAACCAGAACTTGGTGATCGCGAGTGGCAAATTCGCGGGCCCCATTATTCTTTCGGGATTCGGCGCTGGCGGCGATCCGACGGCCGTGGCGGTTGTCTCCGATCTCTATGCGATTGCGCGGCAATCCAATGCTGCTCCTGCGGATACGGGAGAACTTCCAGAAGACCCACAGTCGGTAAGTGGCGATTTCGTGGTTCCGCACTACGTGCGGTTCGTCGTCAGAGACAGGCCGGGCATCGTGGCCGAAGTCGCCGCGGTGTTCGCCAAGTTTGGAATCAGCATCGATGCACTGCTGCAAAAACCGCGTTATCCTCACTCCGCCCTGCCCTTCATTATGACGCTCGAATCGTGCAGCAGCTCGTTGCTCGATCGAGCGCTCGAAGAAATCGGGCGGCTCAACTTTCACGTTGAGCGGCCGCTTTGCTTACCGATCCTGACCCAATGAGGAATTGGACATGATGAGAAATTTCGATGAGCTGTCTGAAAAGGAGCTCCTCGCCCTGGCGATTTCGCTGGAGGAAGAGGACGAGCGCATCTACGCCGACTTCGCTCAGGAACTGCGGGGTAATTTTCCCGATTCCGCGGCAGCCTTTGAAGAGATGCGCAAAGAGGAATCCGGCCACCGTCAAAGGCTGCAGGACCTCTACCAACAAAAATTTGGCGAACACATTCCTCTGATCCGGCGCCAGGACGTGAGGGGGTTCGTCACGCGCCGCCCTGTGTGGCTCGCACGTCCGTTGCGCCTGAAAGCAGCCCGGAACGAGGCCAGTTCGATAGAGCAAGAGACACGCCTGTTTTATGAACGGGCGGCGGCCAGGACGAGCGATGCCAGCATCCGCCGGCTTCTCGACGATCTCGCTCAGGAAGAGCGCTCACACCAGAATAGGGCTGAAGACTTGAACGAGACCGAACGCGCTAAGAACGCGAACCGGCACGAAAAAGAGGCTCAAAAAAAGCTCTTTCTCCTTCAGGTTGTGCAGCCCGGATTGGCCGGCTTAATGGATGGATCGGTCTCCACACTCGCTCCCGTTTTTGCCGCCGCTTTCGCGACGCACACCACGCATGCGGCTTTCCTGGTGGGATTGGCGGCTTCGATCGGCGCTGGAATCAGCATGGGGTTCGCGGAAGCGCTTTCGGACGATGGCAGCCTAACCGGCCGGGGACATCCGTTATTGCGGGGCATTATTTGCGGCTGCATGACGGCCTTGGGCGGAATCGGACACACTCTGCCCTTTCTCACCAGCCGATTCTCACTGGCCATCGGCATTGCCGTTGCGGTTGTCGTTGTGGAACTCGGAGTGATTACGTGGGTGCGGCATCGGTTTATGGAAACGCCGGCACTCTCTGCAGCCATGCAGGTGGCCTTCGGTGGAGCGATCGTCTTCGGCGCGGGCATCCTGATTGGAAGCTGGTGAAGCGCACAACTCCGTTCGCCATCTCTAAGGCTTCGGGGTAATCTCGTCGATCTCGGCGAGCTCTTCGGGCGTGAGCTCGCCTTCGGCAGCTTTGGCGTTCTGTTCTACCTGTTCCGGTTTGGTCGCGCCGGCAATCACGCTGGCGACAATCGACCGCGCCAGCAGCCATGTGAACGCTACCTCAACCATTGCATGGCCGCGCTTTGCGCAGAACTTCTCGAGCCGCTCCACAATTTTCCAATTTGATTCGGTCAGATAGCGATCCGCCAGTCCTTTCAGCGAATGAAAGCGCGTGTCTTCTGGGACTGGCTTGTTGCGTGCGTATTTCCCAGTGAGCAGACCGCTGGCGAGCGGAAAGTACGGCAGCATGCCGAGCCCGAATTTCTGCATCGCGGGAATCAGTTCGCGTTCCACGCTGCGGACCAGCAAGCTGTACTCATTTTGGCAGGAAACGAAGGCGTGCAGATCAAAGTGCTTGGCCGTCCACTGTGCGTCCACCATCTGCCAGGCGGCAAAATTCGAACAGCCGATATAGCGCACCTTGCCGGCGCGGATCAGATCGTCAAGAGCCCTGAGGGTCTCCTCGATGGGTGTAGCGGGATCGGGAAAATGAATCTGGTACAGATCGATCCAGTCGGTGCGCAGGCGCTTCAGGCTTGCCTCCGCGGCGGACATAATGAAGCGCCGTGAAGCGCCCTTTATTTTTCCTGCGTCGTCCATCGCGCCGCCGAATTTCGTGGCCAGCACGATGCGTTTGCGGTCCTCGCCCAGGATTTGCCCGAGCAACTCTTCCGAGCCGCCGCGATTTCCGTAGATATCCGCAGTATCGAAAAGCGTGATCCCCACGTCCAGCGCTTTCTCGACCACCCTACGCGTGGCGTCCAGGTCGATTCGCATACCGAAGTTATTGCAGCCGAGGCCAACTACGGAGACTTGCGGGCCGGAACCACCAAGTTTGCGAAGCTTCATCGAGAATGCTCCCGCGAACACGATAGCCGGTGTGGGAGCGATGGATCAACCGCCGCACAAAAACTACACGCACACTCAAGGCTACAATGTACGCGATGCGTCGGAACCAATTGCGACGTCTAGCAAGGTTCTGCCGCGCAAAGCTCGGGAGACCCACGATGACCGACCTGAATCCACAGGCGAAACAGATGGCCGACGAATCCATGGTGCGAAACCTGGATGCACAAGCGCGCGCGATTTGGCCGCAAGAAGTGCCCCTCATTCGCCGCTATGCGCTCCCCGCCGAGCCTCGCATCCTCGATGCAGGATGCGGTCCTGGCGAAGGGGCTTCTCGACTGGCAGAACTTTTTCCAAAAGCCAGCGTGCTGGGAGTCGACATTGTTGACGCTCACCTGGAATTGGCGCGAACACGTTACACGCGCCTCGTGCCGCGCTTGCGATTCGAACACCAGAGCATTTTTCAGCTCGACGAGACCGATCGTACTTTTGACCTGACGGTATGCCGGCACGTAATTCACTCCATCCCGCATTCGGAACGCGTGCTTGCTGAGCTAGTGCGCGTGACGCGCGTTGGTGGTTATCTGCACCTCATTCCGGAAGATTACGGCATGCTCCACTTTCAGCGAGGCGCGCTCGACCCACGCGACTTTTGGTACCAGGTGCCACGGAGTTTCGGGGCGGCCACCGGGACAGATCTCTTCATTGGGCGGAACACGTTCAGCATCCTTTCGGCGATGAAGCTCGATCGGATCACGGTGGATTACGTTGTAGTGGACACGTTGCGCGTGCCGCGCGAGACGTTCGCGGCCATTATCGAAGCATGGCGTGATGGATATTCCGACGCGATCGGCGAACTCACGCCGATCAGCCGCAACGACGCCGTCGCGTACTTTGACCAGATGATCGCCAATATTCGCGATCCGCGCGGCTATGCGGTGTGGATGGTTCCCGTGGTGAGCGCGCGCGTAGCCCAAACGAGCTAATGCAATCTCCCGTCAGCGTTCATGCGAACTCTAGCTGTTGAATAGCTCGCCAAAACAGAGCGCAAAATACCTGGTTGTGCCCAGGACATTTTGTGCAACAGTAAGCGGCCATGGCCGAGAGCCAAGATCCCGCAGGTCAACACGCTGAAAAGCAAAATGCCAACGGACCGCAACACCGTGGCGGACGTGCCGTTTTCCGGTACCCAAGCTTCGTACGGTACCTCGGCGCGCGGCTCCTTACCGTACTGGCCCTGCAGATGCAATCCGTTGCGGTTGGTTGGCAGATCTACGAAATCACCCATAGCCCGCTGGCCCTGGGATTAACCGGCCTCGCACAATTTCTTCCTGGCATTCTCCTTTTTCTCATCTCCGGCCATGTGGCAGACCGGATTCCGCGGCGAAAACTGATGGTGGCTTGCTTCGCGGGATTCACGGTTTGTTCCGGTGCGCTTCTGTGGATTGAGAAAGGTGGAGTTCATTCCGCCGGGCCGATCTATTTCATCCTGGTGGCTCTCGGCGTCACGCGTGCCTTCAGCGGCCCGGCGATGCGGGCGCTCGTGCCGTTACTGGTCCCGGCGGAGCACTTCCCGAGCGGCGTCGCGTGGGAAGGTTCCATGACGCAAACGGCCACGGTACTTGGGCCCGCGGCCGGAGGATTCCTCTACGCGCTGTTCCATGGCCCCGGTACGGTGTACGCAATCGCGATGGTCATCGAAGCCGCGGCTATTTTTTTCGCCGTAGGAATCAAGGCGCGAGGGCCGTTGCGTCCCCCGCAGTTCTTGACGGTGGAAAGCGTTCTCGCGGGGCTGCGCTACATCTGGCGGCAGAAAGTTATCTTAGGCGTAGTTTCGCTGGACTTGTTTGCGGTGCTTTTGGGCGGAGCGGTCGCTCTCCTCCCGGTCTACGCGGGGGACATCCTGAGGACAGGACCCTGGGGGCTGGGACTGCTGCGCAGCGCTCCTGGAGTGGGCGCTGTGACAATGGCTGTTCTACTCGCGCACAAACCGCTGCGCAAGGCGGGCGCGACCATGCTGTGGTGCGTGGCGGGCTTTGGCGCATTCACGGTGGTTTTTGGGCTCTCGCGAAGTTTTGCGCTTTCGCTGGCCTCGCTTCTGTTCGTTGGCGCAACGGACATGGTCAGCGTGGTCACCCGCGGGACGTTGGTGCAGCTGAACACGCCGGATGAAATGCGCGGGCGCGTGAATGCCGTGGAGATGATGTTCATCGGAGCTTCGAACGAATTGGGGCAGTTCGAATCTGGAATCACGGCAGACTGGTTTGGCACCGTGCCGGCAGTGGTTCTCGGAGGCGCGGGCGCTTTGCTGATCACGATGCTGTGGGCGTGGAAATTTCCCGAATTGAGAAAAGCTGAACCGCCGAGAGTTCTGGAGATGGCCGAGCCATGACAGCCGCTCTTGCTATTGGTTTCCCATATGAGTATGATCTATGGCTATCCAATAGGAGGGTTCCGAATGAGCGGAGGGAAACCCGAGGTACGGCAGGGAACACTGGCGTTGATGGTGCTGAAAACACTCGAAACGCTTGGACCTTTGCATGGCTACGGCATCGCGCGTCGCATTGAGCAAACGAGTGGCGATCTCCTCTCGGTCAATTACGGAACGCTTTATCCGGCTCTCCTCAAATTAGAGCAAGAGGGCTACATCGCGTCCGCCTGGGGCGTCTCCGATAACAATCGCCGTGCCAAATATTACCGACTGACGCGCGCGGGTCGAAAGCAAGTCCGACGCGAAACACGTGAGTGGGAAGAAACCACAGCGATACTGGCGCGATTCCTGGCGGAGGAGAAATTGTAATGCGCGCCATACGGGCCTGGTTTGCGCGGCTGGGCGAACTCGTGTTTAGGCAGCGCCGCGACTTGGAACTGGCCGCGGAGATGGAGAGCCATCTCCAGATGCACATCGCAGACGGTGTTCGCTCCGGCCTCGCGCCCGAAGAGGCACGGCGCCAAGCCGTGCTCGCGCTAGGCGGCATCGACCAAACGAAAGAGAATTATCGCGACCGCCGCGGCTTCCCTGCGCTGGAAGCCCTGATTCAGGATGTCCGCTTCGGCCTGCGCATGCTGTGCAAGAACCCTGGATTCACAGCCGTGGCCGTTCTGACCCTATCGCTTGGGATTGGCGCGACGACGGCGATCTTCACTCTGGCCCATGCCGTCTTATTGAGTTCCCTGCCCGTGGCCAAGCCTAGCGAACTCTATCGTGTGGGCGACGTGGAGAACTGCTGCGTTCAGGGCGGACTCGGGAACGATGACAATTGGTCACTCTTTTCGTATGACCAATACAAAATGTTTCGCGATAACACAACCGGTTTTGTTGAACTCGCTGCTTTTCAGGCAGGTACCAGCATGCTCGGGGTGCGGCGCGCCAATAGCAGCCAGCCTGCTAAATCCATGAGGAGTGAATTCGTTTCGGGAAATTACTTTGCCATGCTCGGTGTCGGCCCTTATGAAGGGCGCATCATCGGGCCAAACGACGATCGCAAAGGCGCACCTGCAGTGGCTGTCATCAGCTATCGATCCTGGCGTGAAACGTTCGGTGGCGATGCCGCTGTAGTTGGAGGGGCATTCACGATCAACAATCAGCCGTTTACGGTCATTGGTGTTGCCCCGCCAGCTTTCTTCGGAGATCGCCTGACGTACCTTCCGGATTTTTGGATTCCGATCGCGGATGAGCAGATCATCCGCGGCCCCCACGCACTAATTGGCTTTCCGCAGCAGGAATGGCTGGATCTCATTGGTCGCATCGCCCCGGGGGTGGACCCGAAGCAAATCGGCGCGCGCATGCAGGTGGAATTGCAGCAGTGGCTGCTAAGCCCAATTGCGCAACTGCCGTCAGCACTCCGCGACCTGATCCCCAAGCAGAGACTCCGACTGTCGCCCGGCGGCGCAGGAATTCAAATGCTGCGCAACGAATACCTCTCTAGTTTGCACTTGCTGATATGGATCTCTGCGCTAGTTTTGGCAATCGCTTGCGCGAATGTTGCAAACCTGATGCTCGTTCGCGCCACCACGCGCAAAATTCAAACCTCAATCCAGGCCGCGCTCGGCGCGCCTCTGTCACGCCAAATTCGGCAGGTGCTTATTGAGAGTGGTTTGCTGGCGCTGCTGGGAGGATTTGCCGGCATCGGTTTTGCGTTTGCTGGAATCCGCCTCATTTTGCACCTGGCGTTTCAGATCACTTCCGTGGCGGTGGCAATCCGTGCCTCTCCATCCTTACCTGTACTCGCTTTCACACTTGCTATATCCCTCCTCACGGGAATTCTATTCGGCATTGCGCCCGCTTGGATCACGGCCAATACAGCTCCCGCCGATGTCCTCCGAGGTGTCGGACCTGCCTCACGAGGCAGATGGGCGCAAAAGTCACTCGTGGTGGGGCAGGCTGGGCTTTCGCTCGTCCTGCTTACGGCAGCATGGTTGCTGACGCAAAGCTTTCGCCACATGAGAGGTCAGGACTTCGGATTTGATACTTCTTATCGCTATGTAATGCATTTTGATCCACAAATGGCCGGCTATAAACCGGCACAGTTGCAGCCCCTATTTCAGAAGCTTCACGAGTCGTTAGCGGCCATTCCTGGTGTCGCTCAAGTCGGTTTTTCGCTCTACACGCCGATGGAAGGCGACAACTGGGGCGAGCACGTTTTCATCGACGGGCAGGCACCGCCTCCTCCTGACTCCGATGAGACCTTGACGTCGTGGCTTCGGGTTAGCTCAAGTTATTTCGAAACTATGGGCACCAAAATTGTTCAGGGGCGACCCTTCACCGAGCAGGATTCCGCCACATCGCTGCCCGTAGCAGTCGTGAACCGAACCTTCGCGAGAAGGTTTTTCAAAGGGGACAGCGCGCTCGGAAAGCATTTCGGCTTCGACATAGATCTGAAAAAGTTTGGAGACTTTGAAATCATTGGTGTAACGGAGGACACGAAATATCGCGACCCGGCCAAAGAAACTCCACCCATGTTCTTCCTGCCATCCACACAGAGCGTCACGTTTGACGATCCGCGCGGCGTTGCGTTTGACGAGGAATCGCACGTCCTAAACGCCGTGGAGTTGAGTACTTTCGGCAGGGTGCCGAACCTCGAAGCGGATGTGCGCCGCGCACTCGCCGAGGTGAACCCGGATCTCGCCGTCATTGACTTCAGGAGCTTCGAAAACCAGGTGGACAACGCCTTTTCTCGGCAGACGATGATCACAACCCTTACCTCGTTGTTTGGATTGCTCGCACTCGTCCTCGCATCGGTCGGTATCTACGGAGTTACCGCATATTCGGTGGAGCGCCGCACGAACGAAATCGGGGTTCGCATGGCGCTCGGAGCCGAACGCGGGGACGTTCTACGGCTCGTGTTGCGAGAAGGAGGGAAGCTCGCGCTTATTGGCGTGGCGATAGGTCTCGTGGGGGCGATAGGGCTGACGCGACTTATGCGAGATCTGCTTTACGGCGTGAGTCCAACCGATCCCCTAACATTCGCGGGCGTGGCGACTCTGCTGATCGCAGTGGCGCTGGCGGCGTGCTACATCCCAGCGCGGCGAGCCACGCGGGTCGACCCTGCCGTGGCATTGCGGCACGAATAGGGAAAGATATGGACATCGCGCGACCTGATCTCGCTCGAAAGAAAAGGCTCAGACGCCTGGCTTACGGGGCGGTGTTGGTCGTTGCTGTGCCTGCTCTAACTATCGGAGTTTCGCGCCTGAAGCCCGCCGCTCCCGCGGTGGAACGTTCGACGGTCTCAATGGATACCGTGCGTCGGGGAGAAATGCTCCGTGACGTTCGCGGCCTCGGCACTCTGGTTCCCGTGGACGTGCGGTGGATACCAGCGCAATCGTCGGCGCGGGTGGACAAAATCGTGCTGCAGTCCGGCGCAATGGTCAAGCCGGATTCCATCATCCTCGAACTTAGTGATCCACAACTCCAACTGGATGCGCTCAACGCGGAATACGCTTACAAAGCCGCGCAAGCTGATCTCGCCAATCTCAAGGTGCAGCTTTCGAATAACCTCATGGCTCAAAAGAGCACGGCCGCGGATATCGAGAGCGAGTACCAACAAGCGAAGATGCAGGCTGACGTTGACAAGCAATTGAGCGAAGAGGGAATACAAGCAGCACTGACCGCCAAAAAATCCGCCGTCGTCGCGGAACAGCTGGCGATCAAAGAGGAACTCGTTCAGGAGCAGCTCAAGATTGCCGATGACGCCGCAAAGGCGCAGATTGCCGCGCAACAAGCCCACCTCGCACAGCAGCGCGTTCTGTTTGAGCTGAAGAAGCGCCAACTCGACGCGCTGCATGTGCTGGCGGGCCTGAATGGCGTGCTTTCGGCAGTCTCAGTCGAAGTGGGCCAGCAGGTGGCGCAGGGTACGAATCTAGTTCGGGTAGCCGATCCTTCTCATCTGAAAGCAACGGTACAGATTCCGGAGACTCAAGCGAAAGATGTTGCCATCGGACAAAAAGCCACGATCGATACACACAACGGAACCGCCGAAGGACACGTCACTCGAGTTGATGCTGCCGTCGTCAATGGGACGGTCGCCGTGGATGTCAGCTTCGATAGCGCACTGCCGGGGGGCGCGCGTCCTGATCTTAGCGTGGACGGCACGATCGAGCTCGAGCGCCTGCCGAGTATTTTGTATGTCGGACGCCCGGTACAAGGCCAGCCAAATTCGAAAATTGGATTGTTCAGGGTTTTGGCGGGCGGGGCCGAAGCTGCCCGCGTTAGTGTCGAGCTTGGCCGCACTTCGGTAAATGCGGTCGAAGTGCTGCATGGATTGCAAGCCGGCGATCAGGTGATCTTGTCGGATATGTCTGCTTGGGATTCTTACGACCGTATCCGTCTCGACTGACCGGTTCGCAGGAGAGCCAAAATGAGTCCAAAGAATGGCGCTCTGATCAAGCTCGATGGAGTTGGCAAAACTTTCTACACCGATGAGGTCGAGACGCACGCGCTCTCGAATATTCATCTGGCAATTAAGGCTGGCGAGTATCTCGCCATCGCCGGACCGTCGGGCTGCGGGAAATCGACTCTGCTGGCCATCCTGGGATTACTAGATTCACCTTCGAAAGGAACCTATCTGCTCAAAGGGCAGCCGGTAGAGGGCCTGACTCTGGCCGAGCGAGCGCGTGTCCGGAATCGAGAGATCGGCTTTATCTTTCAGGCATTCAATTTGATTGGCGATCTGACCGTTTATCAAAACGTGGAACTGCCTCTGACCTATCGAAATATGCCGGTAGCCGACCGGAAAAAGAGAGCGCAAGAGGCGCTCGAACGGGTCGGAATGTCGCATCGGATGAGGCATTTTCCCTCGCAGCTTTCTGGAGGTCAGCAACAACGTGTGGCCGTAGCGCGAGCGCTGGCCGGCAGTCCATCTATTCTTCTTGCTGATGAGCCTACCGGAAATCTCGATTCCACGAATGGCGAAGCTGTCATGGCGCTTCTTCAGGAATTGCATCGCGGCGGCGCGACGATCTGTATGGTTACGCACGATGTCCGATACGCCAAACACGCGGACCGTTCTGTTCATTTACTGGACGGCCGGGTAACGGAAGCGGCGTCAATGTCGTCCGCGTCTGGTTGAAGTGTAACCTTCGAGGTCCGCAAGCGTGTCGCGTTCCTGGCTTACTGCACGCGGGAAAAGTGATGGACGCCATCCAAATTATGAAGTTGTGCAACAGCGCTCGTGCCCGTACTATTTTTTTAAATCCATTTGCGGTCACCTCTGGAAACGCCCCGCCGGTCCTCCCTAGCTGGCGGGGCTCTCATTTTGTAGACTACCTTCCGACTTGGTAACGCTGACGCAGCCTGCGCTCGAAATTGACAGCGCGCGAACCCTAAAGCTCTGGCTGGTGGGCGCGGCCATTCTTTTCTTTGCATTTTTCGCGTGGATCACGCTTTTCCGCGCCGGACCCTACGGCCCGCCCGGGCACCAATGGGGTTCTCCTGCACACCGCACGGATTTCACGGTCTATCGAGATGCGGCTGCTGCCGTACTGCATGGCCAGGATCCCTATGTGATTCGCAACGTCCGCGGCTGGGCGTATGTCTATCCGCCGCCGTATTCAATTGTGATGGTGCCATTCGCCCTGCTGCCGCTGCCGGTGAGTGTGCTGGCGTGGTATTTCGTGTGCGTGGGGCTCACGATTTCGGCAGTGAGTATGTCCGGCCGGCTCGCGGAAACTAGCAGCATGAGTGAACGCAAAAAGCTGGCGGTCCTCTTCATTCCCGCCTTAATTATGGCGGTGTGGTTCACCGTGGGTCTCACGCGAGGCCAGGCGTCGGTACTGATGACCTGGCTCGTGATCGCCGCGATTTTTTGGGAAAAGAAGGGACGAACCGCAGCAGGAGCCGCCTGTCTTGCGGGCGCGGTCCTGCTGAAAGCCTTCGCGCTCACGCTTTTGTGTTACTACATCTGGCGCCGCAAATGGAAGATGGTGGCCGCGACGCTGGTGGCGATCCTGCTCGGCGGATTGGTCCTGCCGAGTGCGGTTTTCGGCTGGCGCGGCAATCTGCATTACATCAGCGAATGGACCCACGAAGTGGCGGCGCCGGCTCTGGGATCGGAATCGTCGCGCACGCATTCCGAATTGTACGATCAGCTCCTCAGCATGGAGCGTCCGCGAAATCAGGATTTGGGTTCGGTGATGCAGCGGCTCATACAAGGCGATCAAACGCGGCTCATGGTGCTGGCGCTGGCTGCTGCGCTTGCGCTACCGATCTGGTTGCTGGGGCGAAGAGCCAATGCGCGCTCGGAGCCTCTTATTTTGGGAGCGGTAGTGGTTTGGATGCTGCTCGTTTCGCCGGTGGCCGAAGATCACTATTTCTCGCTGTATGTTTTGCCGGCGGCTTATGCTCTGGCGGCGTCGATGGATGCAAACCGATTTACGCGCCGCTTCGGGTACGCGATGCTTACGGTTGTGGGGCTGCTGAACGTGGGAGCAGTGCTCGATCTCGGACGGGGCTTTGAAATCTATGGCGCAGTATTCTGGGGAGGGATTCTGCTGTTCGGCTCGCTGCTGTATTTGGCCTACTACGAGCAGCAACGTCCGGCAGCTACTTTTCAGCCGCGCTAATAAAAGCGCCCCGCAACCGTACGCGGGGCGCCCTTTCAAATCAACTCAGCCGCTTCCTTCTAATCGACTTTAACGCCGGCCAGCGGCTGCTTTAGCGAAAAACTCCTGTTGACGTCGCGGCAAATCCTCACGTGCGACATCTTCGACGTGTGTGGCGATGCCCCATTGCTGTCCAAAGGGATCGGTAAGCTTGCCGTACCGATCGCCCCAGAACATGTTTTGTAACGGCGCGTCTATGCGGGCTCCTGCATTTGCGGCCCGGTTGAAAACCGTGTCCGCATCCGGAACATACAGATGCAGATACATCGGATTGCTGGTGCCAGGAGCCGCAGTGGCAACCGGGCCCATGGCGTCGTTCACGAAAATAATCGAGTCGCCGATCTTCAATTCGGCGTGCATGACTTTGCCATCAGGGCCGGGAAAACGTTCAATTTCCGTGGCACCAAAAGCTTTCTTGTAAAAATCGATAGCCCCGGCTGCATTCTGTACAACGAGATTTGGAGTCAGCGAACGGTATCGCTCGGGAACAGCTTTAACTGGATTCGGCATGGTGATCCTCCTGATGATTTTTGCGGGCCGGACTCGCTTCCACCCCAACGCGCGCAAATTTAACGCGTGCTTGGCACCCCGGAGCTGGGTAACTTCGAAGAAAAATGCAGTAAGTGCAGTTTCCAACTCGGGCATTTCAATGTCAAGGAATATGCGACCAATCTCGAAAAAAGTTTGTTACGGCAATGTGACGGGAATTATCTTTATGCAGGGACCAACGTCCCTACGATGAGCTTCTTCGCTGCGGATCATCGGTCTTCGCTCCGGCCGTGCAAAAGCTAATTACTATTCGCCCAGGTCAGTTTAGCCTCGCCGCATTCGATCACGATGGTGCTGAAGCGATCGACGTCGTCCTTGCTGACAAACGGATGAGCATCGCCCGTCTTACGCGAACGCAATGCGTCAATCTTTTCAAACATATTATCGAGCGCGGCATGAATGGAGATGATCGTGTCCACGCCGGCTTTGTCTTCGAGTTGTTTAAATCGCTTTGCGGATGCGATATAGGTTTTTATCATCGTCTGGGTGTCGGGAAAGACCTGAACTCCGCCCTGCACCAGATTCATGGTTGTGCCGCCGATCATGCCGGCGAGATGCCGCTGGTTGCCGTCCTTCACGGGGAAAATGATGGAGAGATTGCCCGCTGAGGCGCCCGGGGTTGAGTAGAGCAGTACCGTCGTATCTCCGAGCGTCACCTTCTGCCCGTCTCTGGCGACCATGTCCTTAACCGGCTTGACCTTGGCGGGTGAATTATCGTTGGCCAGAAAATCCCAATCGCCTGCGGTCATGATCACGCGCACGGAGGGCACGATCTTCTTGAGGGCATTGATTCCCCACGACTGATCGGAATGCGAGCGCACGATAATGGCGTATTTAATGTTCGCCGGATCGAGGCCGAACGTGCGCAATTCGTCCAGCAGCGCAGGCGTGACCCAATCGAAATTCGTATTGATCAGAATAATGCCCGCTGATGTGGTGAGCGCCCAGGTAGATTCCGTTTTCGTCCCGATGTAATAGAGATTGTCAAAGACTTTCGCCGGCGGCGCATACCACTTTTCGCGCGGAGTTGGAATCAATTTCGCCGCCTCACCTGCTTCTAACGGAACATCCTTACCCACCGGCAGTGGCCGCGCTCCGGGTTTCGGCTCAGCACACATCTGATTGAACGCCGAATTGAACGCCTGCCAGTGCTGCGGGTTCGTAGCCTTGGGCGAAACAGCTGCCTTCGCCGCGGCGACGTGAGCCTGTGCCGCGTCTGCCTGCGCGCGCGCATCAAGCGCAACTGCGTCCCAGGCCAGAATGACGAAAAATGTCAGTATCCAACGATTCAATGGAGACGCCCTCGGTTTCTGCGATAGCTGGTTTCGGCGTTGCTCATACGACAACAGCCGAAGCATCAATGCCGCACGTTTTTGGCGCACCATGCTATAACAACGCGAGTATGGGGTAAATGTCCGCAAGACTACACGGACTGAGGAGTGTGTCATGAGGTTTAGGAACGTTTCCCTTCTGCTTTTTTTTGCCTCTTTGCGAAACGCGATGGGAGTGGCCGCTTTGAGCCTTGCCGTACTCGTAGGCTGTCTGCCGGCATTCTCGCAAGGCAATGCCGGCCGTATCCTCGGCGGCGTCACCGACCAGACCGGCGGTTTCATCTCAGGCGCCACGGTCACCATTATCGATACACAGCGAAACCTTGCTCGCACGCTAACCGCGGACGCCGCGGGCGAGTATAACGCGCCCAATCTGCTCCCCGGCACGTACACTGTTCGGGCGGCGTATCAGGGCTTTAAGACTGAGGAACGCTCCGGCGTTATTCTCGAGGTCAATCAGGACCTGCGCGTCGATCTGACGCTGCAGCCCGGCCAGCAGACTGAAAGGATCGTCGTCACCGAAGCGCTGCCTATGGTGGAAACCAGCAACGCAGAGCTCGGCGGAACTTTACAAAGCGAGATCATCGCGGACTTGCCGATGAACGGCCGCAACTTTGCCAACCTGCTCCAACTCCGGCCGGGCGTCACGATCTATCCCGGCGGCTCCGGCTGGACCCAGAGCACCAACGGGCAGCGCGCGCATGACAACGTTTACCTGTTCGAAGGCGTGAACGGCAGCGATCCCTGGATGGCCCAGCCGATTATTAGCGCGGTTATGGGCGCCGGCGATGCCGGAACCCTCGTTTCCATCGACGCCATCGACGAGTTCAAGACCGAAGAGAATCCCCGCGCCGAATATGGCTGGAAGCCCGGCGCCATCGTCAACGTCGGCATCAAGTCTGGCACCAACGCCATGCACGGCACAGCCTTCGCCTACGGCCGCGATGGTTCCTGGGATGCTCTTCCCTATTTCAGCACGGCGGGTGAGACCGGCAAAGGCGTCGCAGCGCCGGCTCCGCCCTTGGCGCTCGAACAGTTTGGCGCGACGGTTGGCGGGCCGATCAAGAAGGACAAAATCTTCTACTTCTTGAGCTTCGAGGACCAGCGCTATACGGTAGGCAGCACAGGTCTCATCAGCGATCCGATTACCACCGCAGGAGTCGGATCAGCGGCGAATAATATGATCGGGTCCTGTCAGGCCGTGTTGGCCAAAGGACTGACGCCGGCGCCGCTCAGCTTGCAACTAGCGGGGTTGAGCCCAACGTGCACACCGCTTTCCAACTATCCAGGCCTGTTCCCCGCGGTCAGCTCGAGCACCTTTACCATCCAGAATGCGCTGAGTAACACCAACAAAATCGACTCAGGCATCGCCAAGATCGACTATCACCTGAGCGACAAACACTCCCTCAGCGGAATGTACGAGATCAGCCCTGGCCGTGGCCTTCTTAATGACGCCCCCGGCGTCCAGACGAACAACACCTGGCTGACCAATCAATACGCTCGCTCCCAGGTATTTGCAGCGAACTGGACCTGGGTCCCGACTTCCACTTGGGTCAATGAATTTCGTGTCGGCTATTCCCACTATTTCCAGGATTTCGAGGTCGCCGACAAAGCTCAGAATCCAGCTACTTACTCTTTCAACGGCTCGACCTACAACTTCAACACAGGCCAGACGAATCCTTTGTATTTTGGCTTCCCGGTCGTCACCATCGGTGCTTTTACCGGTCAGCTCGGCGGTGGAAACTGGCCTAAGGTCGTCGGGCCAAACGGCGTTTTGCAGATCATGGATCACATCTCTTATTTGAAGGGCAAGCACGCTTTCAAATTCGGCGGCGAGGTTCTCTACAACCGAAGCACTTCTGACGTAACCTCCAATGGCCGGGGCACGCTCACCTTCGGCTCGCTTCAAGATTTCTTTACCGGCGTCCCCGATTCCTCGATCGATGGCGCAAATGGCGGGAGTGCCGCCATCCTTGCCGGCAATCTGGTGCGGCACTTCACCTATACCGGCTATGCCGCCTTTCTGCAGGACGACTGGCGCGTCAAGCCCCGGCTCACTATCAACCTCGGACTTCGCTACGAAATTACGACCGTACCCAAGGAAGCCAACGGTCTGCAGGGCAACTTTAGCCCCACCCAAGGACTGATGCAGACCAATTCTCCTTATGGCGGAGACCACAACAACTTCTCTCCGCGCCTCGGCTTTGCCTGGGACATGTTCGGCAACGGCAAGACCGTACTTCGCGGAGGCGGCGGGCTCCTTTACGAGCAGCTGAGCCTCGATGTATTCCAGGGCATCGGCAACTCGTTTGGCCTGCGCGTCGAGCCAACCGGCGACCAGCTTTGTGCCAAGGGAACCTGCACAGCCGGTCCGGGCACTATTTCCGTGGCCAACGTCAGCCTCGCCTCCAATACCCTCGCCCTAGACGGCCAGACTGGCAAAACCGCGCCTGCTTCATGGACGACGGCAGCTGCCGGCAGCCTTGCCAACAACTGGGGCCTGAACGCTGCCAATGGCAGCATTTTCCCATTTGTCACCGCCTGCGGCGATGGCAATACGGTCCTCACCGGGACCACCGTCACCCCATCCCAATGCAACGCCATCGAAGTTGATCCCAAACTCCGCACGCCTTACGTCGAAACTTGGACTCTTGACCTCCAGCGGGCTCTGGGCAGCCATCTCTCCTTCGACATCGGCTATGTTGGCAACCATGGCGTCAAGCTGATCGGCGCTACGGACATCAACCAAGACACTCCAGTACCCGTCGTTGTTCCCGGCGTGGGCACTGTAATGACCGGACCCGGTTGGGCCGCAGCTCCCAGTGCATTGCGGCATGGAGCCGACCCAACCGCACTTAACATTCTCAGTGACTGCATGTTGAATCCAACTGCAAGGGGTGCATGCACACCCAGCGCCGGGGCTGAGCAGAATGGACGCCCCTTGAACTCCGCGTTCCCGTACTTGAAGTACGTCGATTATTTTGGGAACCTGGACACCTCTAACTACAACGGGCTACAAGCGGTTCTCACCGCGCGCAACTATCATGGACTCACGCTCACCGGCGGTTACACCTATTCCCACTCACTCGGCGAATCGTCCGATCAAGGCACCAGCGGCGGTCTCCAGATTCCTGCTGACAGCTACGGATGTTTCCGTTGCCAGCTCTATTCCAGCACCGCCTTCGACATGCGCCATCGCTTCACGATTTCCGGAACGTACGCCATTCCCGGCCGCAAGGGCTTCGGCCAGATGCTGCAAGGCTGGTCCATCAACACAGCGGCCGTCATTCAGACCGGTACTCCTTGGGGCATCAACGACACGACAACCGACTTTGCGGGTGTCGGCGAGGCAAATGGACGCAACCCGCAAGCCAATGAAGGTATGCAGTGGAATTTCTTCGGCAATCCGAAGGACTTCGAAGCCGTGCATAACTTTGATGGAGTAACGCCGGGACCCACTGGGATTACCGGCGTTCCCTACTTCCCCGGAAAGGGCGGACTAGCTACGCCGACCGCAAACTCAACTTGCAACCAGGCAGCCGCTGCCATTGGTCCTCTGGCGACAGCATCGTTGGACGCTCTTGGGTGCTACGCCATAGGTAACTCCGTGCTGATTCCCGCTGCTTACGGCAGCTTCGGCACGATGCCTCGCAACCCCTGGCGCGATCAGGGCTTCCGGAACTGGGACCTGTCCATCAGCAAGGCCTTCAAATTCAACGAACGGTTCTCCGCTCAATTCCGCGTGGAGTTCTTTAACGTTCTCAACCACGTAAACTTTGTCAACCCATTCGGTGGCCCCGGCGGAGCGGGAACTACCAACGACATCAATCCTTCCAAGGCATTCGGCGGGACAGGGTTCGGCTACGTTATCAACACTCCCGATGCCGCCAGCTCCAACCCGATCCTCGGGTCCGGCGGCAACCGCGACATGCAACTCGGCTTGAAGCTTATCTTCTAACCAAAGCTTCAGCCGCTCCTCTCCCGCGAGAGAGAGCGAGCAGCGACAGCAAAAAAGGGCCGGAGTGATTTCAACTCCGGCCCTTTTTCTTTGGCCCTACGCTTTGCCATTACCCAGACCCTGTGTTGTCATCCCAAAGGAGTCCGCGATTTTCCCCTTTTAAACCTAACTGAAGCAGGTCATGGGCACCCTTGGCAAAAATCTGAAACGGTTTGCATGCCGGAAACGTTCTTAATACATCCGTACTGCGAGATTACATATGAAAACTCGTTTGGCTAACCCTTTTGTGATCGGGGTATTTGTGTCGGCCTTTGTCTTCGTGCTTGCTCCATGTGCTATCGCCCAACAGGCGAAAGAGCAAGGATCGGCGCCCCCCTATGCAGGGTCTGGCAAAGCTGCTTCGAAGGCCTTGCCCGATGGCGGACCGGCGCCACGTCTGCCCAATGGCCATCCAGACTTCTCTGGAATCTGGTTTGTCGGCGCCTTAGGCAAAGAAGATGCGCTCCTCGTTCAGTCCGCGGCCACAGCAGGTGATCCAGCTCTGAAGCCCTTCGATCCCAAAGTGACGCCGGAAGAAAGGCCTTCTTTCCAGCCATGGGCTGCCGAAAAAGTCAAACAATTGGGGCGGGGGCCGGCTCGGGGAGAACTCTCGACAATGACCAAGGCGCAGCAACTCACCGCCGTTAACACCGAGATCGGTAGACTGGAAAGAGAGTGTGTGCCCCATGGCGTTCCGGGGATCACCCTGATTGGGGCGATGCACGGGATGGAATTGGTGGAAACGCCCGGCGTTTTCGTGCAGCTCACGGAGTTGAACCACGATTATCGCGTCGTCTCTATCGACGGGCGCGCGCACAGCAAAGATCCCGATCCCAAGTTCAACGGCGAATCCGTGGTTCATTGGGAGGGAGACACGCTGGTTATCGATACCACTGGCCTTGATGACAGGACCTGGAATGATGCCGGCGCGTGGATTCATAGCGACCAGCAACACGTCGTAGAGCGCTTTAGCCGTCCGTCGCGAAATTACTTGATCTATCAAGTCACGGTGGAAGATCCCAAGGTGCTCACCAAGCCCTGGGTCTCCGCTCCTCACAAATACTCGCTATCCGTTTCGAGCGAGCCGTTGAACGAATGGTATTGCGGGATCAACCCCGACGGCGATGAGGAAGTGCGGGCGTTGAAAGAAACGAAAAAACGGCTCGAGGATGATATCAGCAAGGAATCGAGCCATTAGCTTCAGTGCTCACTGTTTAGGTTACATCGGCGTGATCTTAGGCATGTTGGTCGTTTCGTCTCCTCTGATGGCACATCACGGAACTGGCGTCTCTTACGATATGAAAAAAGTGATCGCCCTAAAAGGTGTCGTCACGCGTTTTGCGTTCGCCAATCCGCACTCGCAGTTATATTTCGATGTGACCGACGATAAGGGCAACGTCGCGCATTGGGCGGCCGAGATGAGGGCTCCCGGCAATTGAGGAGGCCTGCTGTGTGCCTTCCGAGGAAGAAAGCTTTAACCAAGGGGTTCGCGATCCGGCCGGCAAAGGAATCAGCAGCAAATGAAAGATAGGGAGATGAGCGCCATGAAGTTCAAATTCGCGATATGCGTAATCCTGGTTGCGAGTTTTCTGACGCTGGGAATTCCGCTGTCTGCACATCACGGGACGGGCGTTGCCTACGAGGTGGATAAACTCGTCACCATAAAAGGAACGGTAGTGGATTGGCTGTGGTCCAATCCCCACTGCGGACTTCTTTTCGATGCGACAGATGAGAAAGGCAATTTAGTGCATTGGGGAGCGGAACTCGGTAATCCTCATCAGATGTCCGGGGCCGGCTTCGGCAAAGATTCCTTTAAGCCCGGTGACAAGATTACTGCTACCGGTCACCCTGCTAAATCCGGCGCGCCTCGCATGACGCTCGACCACGTCGTGCTTGTTGATGGCCGGGTGCTTTCAGGAAAGGGCGTCAAGGGAAATGGCGAGCGGGACGATCCCTCTTATTGAGACAGTCGCTCGTAAAACAGATCGGAGCTGACCATGGGAAAGTATTTTGCAAAGTCATTTGGCCTGCTCGCGTCTTTCTTGGCTCTTTGCAGCCTCGGGTTCGCCCAGACCTACGGCACGAAAGGCTACGCGCCGGGAGCCTGGAAACCCGAAGAATTGCCGCCCGAACTCTCGAAACCCAAGCCTTTTAATGCTCACGACCTCTCCGGCGTATGGTCAATGCCCACCAAGGGATTCGAAAAGCACTCGCTTACTTCTAAGCCCTTGGCTCTGGAGCATGTTCCCGCGGAAATGAAGCAAACCTCTGTGCCTCCTCCGATGACCGCTTGGGGTAAGGCTAGGCTCGACGAGACCAAAGTGAGCTACGGCCCTCGGTCTGTTCCTCCAGGCACTGGGAATGATCCCGTTTCGACGTGCGATCCGCTCGGTTATCCGCGCGACCTCTGGGAGGCCAATCTAAGGCCCTTTGAATTTGTCGTGGCGTCCGACAGAGTTCTGCAGCACATGCAGTACCATGACGTCTGGCGCACGATTTGGACCGATGGCAGAGCGCTGCCGAAGGATCCCGACCCAGCCTGGTACGGATACTCCATTGGCAAATGGGAGGGAGACGCTCTTGTCATCGACTCGATCGGTTACGACGACCGAACCTGGCTCGACCACTTCGGCAATCCGCATAGCGACCAGATGCGCCTGCAGGAACGCTGGCGCCGCGTCGATCCCGATACTCTGGAAGTGACCATGACTCTCACGGATCCGAAGGCCTACACGGAACCCTGGGTGAGTGACAAAATCACTTTCGTGAGAGCAAAAGCTGCAATTTTTGAAGAGATTTGCGCCCCATCGGAAGAAAATCGGTTCAATGATCGAGTCAGAGATGCGGCGGTCGGAAAGTCCCAACCTTGACACAAGATTTGCGTTTCTATAAATTCGGGTCACGCTGGTGACCCGTAACTTGGAGAAGGAGAATCCCATGAGACGTCAGCTCTCGGTTGCAATCGTTGCAAATCTAAGCCTCTTGGTAATGAGTTCCCTGCTGTTAGCTATTCCGGTTTTTGCCCATCACGGTTTCCAGTTTGAATTTGACGGAAGCAAATATATCTACATCACGGGCACGCTGACGAAGGTCGAATGGGAAAATCCCCACATCTACTTCAACGTCGAGTCCAAAGTGGGGCCGCAGGATCCCAGCGCTCCGGATCCGGCGGGCAAGGTAACCAGTTGGCGTTTTGAGGGCTCCTCGGTCAGCCTGGTGCAAAGAACCGGCACGCGTCGCACCGATTTGGTGGATAGCATCGGCAAGACCGTCACCGTAAGAGCATGCCCGGGCAAGGGCGGGCTCCCGAAGGGCGCTGCCGAGACCGTGAAGGTTTCCGATGATCGTGAGGTCGTGGTCGGCAGAAAGCGCTACTACGGAGAGGGCCCCGCTCCCGCAGATATCGATAAGGATCCCGTGAACTAACTCCAAGACTAAATGCATATCGATCTTTTTGGCAGTGTCTCACCGGGGACACTGCCAAATTTTTTCCGGCTAGTTGCAACGTGGTAGGATATGCGCCGCTAAGCGCAGAAGCGCTGCGGCGCGGCAATCCCGAACAATCCGCCGGCGCGACAAATGCGTTCTCTTGTGCGCGGCAGGGCAAGGAAGGCCATATGAAATTCGAGTCCAGGCGAGTCATCGTTAAAGCCATGACAATGACGGCCGTGTTGCTGCTCGGTTTGGCGTCGGCAAACGGCCAGGCTGCGCCGCAGGAAAAGCCCCAAATGGCGGACGATATTTTCAAAAACGTGCAGGTTCTCCGCGGACTCACCGTGGATGAATTCATGGGCACCATGGGCTTCATCGCCGCCGCCCTGAGCATGAATTGCATTGATTGCCATAGCGTGGAAGCCTCCAGCGACGTGACCAAATATGCCGTCGATACGCCCACCAAGCAGACGGCGCGCAAGATGATCCTGATGGTGAAATCCATCAATGCGGGCAATTTCGGCGGGAAACAGACCATCACCTGCTACTCTTGCCACCGTAGCCAGAACTTTCCGAAGAGCATACCAAGTTTGGCGGAACAATACGGCGTTCCGCCTCCGGAAGATCCAAATGAGATAGACCTTGTCGGCGAACCCAGGTCCGGTGCGCCTTCCGCCGATCAGATTTTCGACAAATACATCCAGGCCCTCGGAGGCGCGCAGCAATTAGCCAAGCTGACGAGTTTTGTTGGCAAAGGGACTTATGAGGGTTTCGATACGGGTGACGAGAAGGCCCCGGTCGAAGTCTACGCCAAGGCTCCAAATCAGCTTAGTGCCGTCGTTCATATCCCGCAGGGAGACAGCATCAGAACCTACGATGGCCGCATCGGTTGGTTGACCTCGACGGGAACGCTCTTGCCCATACCTGTGTTCGACCTCGCCGGAGGGAATCTTGAGGGCGCCAAGCTGGACGCAGAGCTCTCATTTCCTGGGCAGATCAAACAAACGCTCACAGGATGGCGCACGGGATTCCCGCCCACTTACATTGACGATAACGAGGTCGATGTCGTTGAAGGAATGGGCGCTGCGAAAACTCCAGTGAAATTATTCTTCGACAAAAAATCCGGCCTCCTGACGCGGCTCGTGCGCTACACAGTTACGGCGATTGGTACCAACCCCACACAGGTCGATTATTCCGACTACCGCGACGTTGCTGGTGTGAAGATGCCCTTCCACTACACCATAACCTGGACTGATGGCCGGTCGACCACCGAACTCAGCTCCATCCAGCCGAATGTACCCGTGGATGCTTCGAAGTTTGCCAAGCCGGCAGCGGCACGCAAAACCGCAGCCCCCTAAGCTTCTGCCTCGACTCTGACTGGGCTGGTGGGTAGATCAAGGCGCTGTTCCGCCCTCGCGGTTCTTTAATCACCAGGGTATTTTCGATAATCCTTTTCCTGCTTGTCGAAACTGGTCTCCCATTTTCGACTTATCTGTAAGCACGCTACAATGATCGACGCACCAATGATTTCGGCAAAATCATCCGCTGACTCCTGGCGGCACGATTTTGTCGCCTTTAGCGACGGTTCAGTCTCCCACTAGGACGAGCAGCAGATGGTTACCCGCTTAGACGCGCCCAAGCATGATCTCTCCTCGTTGCGCATCGATGATGCTCAGCGCAAGCGCGGCAATTTGGGAAAGCGCCTGGCGGTGCTCATCGGCGTCCTAATCCTGCTCGCGGGACTCGCCGCAGCAGTCGTTGCCTTCCGGGGAAGAACTCCCGAAGTCGAGGTCGCCGTGGCGCAAAAGCCGCCCGTCGGAGGGCGCGAGGCGTTGTTGAACGCCAGCGGTTATGTCACGCCCCGCCGCCGCGCCACGATCGCGGCAAAAATCACCGGACTCGTTACGGGCGTCTTCTTCGACGAGGGCACTCATGTGCGCGAGGGGCAATTGCTGGCTAAGCTGGACGATTCTGACGCACGCCGGGCATTGGACTCAGCCAAGGGCGATCGCGACTCCACCGAGGCGACAGTTCACGACTTCGAGGTGCAGCTTCGCAACGCCCGCATCACGCTGCGCCGAACCGAGCAACTGCAGCAAGCTGGCATCGATACACAGGAACAACTCGATAATGCACGCACCGCAGTTGATAGTTTGCAGGCCAAGATCGATCTCGTAAAGACGCAGGTTACCACCGCGGAAGCCCGAATCCGGGAAGCGCAGCAGGCGGTGGACAATTGCACAATCGTCGCGCCTTTCGACGGCATTGTGGTCTCCAAAGACGCCCAAATCGGCGAGATGGTCTCGCCCATTTCCGCAGGCGGCGGCTTCACGCGTACGGGAATTGCCACCATCGTGGACATGAATTCGAATGAAATTGAAGTGGACGTTAACGAGGCCTATATCGCCCGTGTCACTGCCGGCCAGGCCGTGACCGCCGTTTTGGATGCCTATCCCGATTGGCAAATACCCTCGCAGGTGCGCACAGTAATTCCGTCAGCCGACCGCCAGAAAGCCACGGTAAAGGTACGGGTTTCCTTCCTTAAATTGGACCCGCGAATTCTTCCTGATATGGGCGTGAAGGTCACGTTCCTTGGCGAGGAAAAGCGCAAGGAGCATAGCTCCGCTGGTTCCGAGGCTGGCGTCCTCGTCCCGGAAAGCGCCGTGCGAGAGGATAACGGCCAAAAGATCGTGTTCCTGGTAAAGGACAATCACGCCGAGCGCCGCGCCGTCACCCTTGGCAACGTCAGGGGCGGAGAGGCGGAAATCATCGGCGGCCTCGCGCCTGGCGATACCGTGATCGTCAAGGGGCCGCCGGACATCCGGGACGCGCAAAGCGTCGAGGTCCGAAAATAGGGTTAGGGTCGGAAAATAGGAGATAGCAATGGTCCGAGTGGATGGGAGCGCAAGCTCGAACAGCCTGATTAAAGTACGCGGCCTGGACAAAACCTACCAGCGCGGCGGGGGAGAGATTCACGTTCTGCAAGGATTGAATCTGGACGTGGACAAGAGTGACTTCGTGGCGTTCATGGGCCCCAGCGGCTCGGGGAAAACCACACTTTTGAATTTGCTCGGCGGCCTGGACGTGCCAACCCGCGGCACCATCACGGTTGCAGGCGACGAAATCACGCACATGTCCGGTCACAAGCTCACCGAATGGCGCGCACGCCACGTTGGCTTTGTCTTCCAGATGTACAACTTGATTCCGGTGCTGACTGCATTTCAAAACGTGGAGCTTCCCCTGTTGCTCACCAAGCTCTCCAAAAAGCAGCGCCGCCAGCACGTGGAGACGGCATTGAGCGTCGTCGGGTTGGGAGACCGCATGAACCACTACCCGCGGCAGCTCTCCGGCGGACAGGAACAACGCGTGGCCATTGCGCGCGCAATTGTGGCCGATCCCACTTTTCTGCTATGCGACGAGCCCACGGGCGACCTGGATCGCCAAAGTGCCGACGAAATTATGGCGCTCATCGAGGCGTTGGTGAAAGAGTATGGCAAGACGGTGCTGATGGTGACGCATGACCCCGTGGTGGCGCGCCGTGCGGACACGACGCTTCACTTGGATAAAGGAGTGCTCGTGGAATCCCGGGAGTCACAGAGAGTGGGGGCGGGAGGACGTCATGAAATTTAGCCGGCTGATTTTCGCCAATCTCTTTCGCAAGAAAATCCGTCTGGCTCTTACCATCGGCTCGTTCGCCGTGGCGCTTTTCCTTTTTTCGTTTCTTGCGGTAGTGCGCGACGCCTTCAGCCGTGGCGCGGATATCGCCAGCGCCGACCGCTTGTTCGTTATCAATCGAACCTCGATCATCAATCCGATGCCGCTTTCATATCGCGACAAAATGCTGCGCATTCCCGGCGTCAAAATGGCGACCCACGATAACTGGTTCGGCGGCGTCTATCAGGACGAAAAGAATTTCTTTCCCCAGTTCGTTATCGATCCGGAAAATCAGCGGCAGGTTTACCCCGAACTCATCGTTTCCGACCAGGAATGGAACAATTTCGTCAAAGACCGTCAGGGTGCGATCGTAGGCATTCACACAGCGCAGCGCTTCGGCTGGAAAATCGGCGATCGCGTGCCCATCAAAACCACGATTTGGGGCAGCGGCAATTGGGAATTTAATATCGACGGCTTTTACCACGGCAAACGTGCCCAGGACGACGAGACGCAATTTTGGTTTCAGTGGGATTACTTTGAGGAACACGTCCCCGACGCGCTGAAAGGTCAGGTCGGCTGGTATGTCGTCCGCGTCGATTCCCCGGATGATGCCGTGCGTGTGTCCAAAAGTATCGACGCGGAATTTGCCAATTCTCCGTTCGAAACCAAGACCGAAACCGAGTCCGCCTTCGCCGCCAGTTGGGTCAAGCAATTCGGCAACATCCGCTTCTTGATCCTTAGCATCGGCACGGTTGTTTTCTTCACTCTTCTCCTCGTCACGGGAAATACCATGGCTATTTCCGTGCGTGAACGAACCGGCGAGCTCGCCGTTTTCAAGGCTATCGGCTTCTCCAATCGCGCGGTTCTCCTTTTCGTGCTGGCCGAGTCTCTCCTGATTTCGTTTTTTGGCGGGCTTGTGGGACTGCTGCTTGCTCTTTTGGCTATTCCCGTTATGGCGAACGCTCTCAACGGCATGTTGCCGCAGTTGGTTCTTGCGCCATCCGTCCTTGTTTCGGGAATGGTCACTGCCCTGGCTGTTGGTTTGGCCAGCGGTCTTTTGCCTGGTTTGGGCGCCATGCGTTTGCAAATCGTGAACGCTCTGCGGAGAGTTTGAAGATGTCGGGAATCGCGGCCAAACTCGTTTTTGGATTGATTCTGACGCTCGCGGCGATCTTTGTGCTCCTGATCCTCGCAGGCCTGATTGCGGGTTTACTCGCCCCCTTCCTCGGTTCTGTCCCCATCTCGTACAACTTCAGGAGCATAAGAGCGCGTTGGACTTCGACAATTGTTGCCGTGCTTGGCATCGCCGGCACGGTGGGCGTGTTTGTCGCCATGCTATCGCTGGCGAACGGCTTCAAAGCCACTCTCGTTGCCTCAGGTTCACCTGGGAACGCGCTAATTCTGCGCGCCGGGTCTCCTACGGAAATGATGGGTGGAGTGACTCTGGATTCGGTGCGAGTCGTTCAAGACGCCCCCGGCGTGGCGCGAGACTCATCCGGACCATTGGTGACCCAAGAAGTGGTCGGCGTCATGCCTTTTCCGTTGATCTCCACCGGCACCGACGCCAATGTGCAGGTGCGCGGTGTCTCCTCCAACGTCCTGCGCGTGCGGACGTTTGCAAAAATTACGGAAGGGCGAATGTTTCAGCCCGGCCTTTCCGAAATCGTGGTCGGTAGAAATTCCTCCAGAACCTACATGGGGCTTACCCTCGGGCATACAGTCCAGTTCGGCGGCGGCCGTTGGCAGGTGGTGGGCATCTTTGACACCGGAGGCTCCGCCTTCGATTCCGAGATCTGGTGCGATGCCAAGCTTCTCAACGAAATTCTGAAGCGGCCGGACAATATCTTTCAATCCGTTACGGTTCACCTGGCGTCTCCGCAGACCTTCCAGCAATTCAAAGATGCCGTTACCTCAGATCCGCGCATGAACGTGGACGTCACCCGGGAGATCGACTATTACGCCAAGCAATCCACGACCATGACGCGGCTAATTACAGTGCTTGGAGGTCTTGTTGCGGCGATTATGGCTATTGGCGCCGTCTTTGGCGCGCTCAATACCATGTACTCTGCCATAGCCGAACGCGGCCGCGAGATTGCTACCATGCGCGCTGTCGGCTTCAGCAGCTCGAATGTGATCCTGTCTTTTCTTTTTGAGGCCTTATCGATTTCGTTGGTAGGCGGAATACTCGGATGCCTGGCTGTTCTTCCCCTCAACGGATTCACAACCAACACCATGAATTTTCAGACCTTCGCCAATGTCGCCTTCGCGTTCAAGATCACGTTCGATCTCCTGCTTCTGGGTATTGTGTTTGCTTTGGTCATGGGCGTTCTCGGCGGAATGCTGCCGGCCATTCGCGCAGCCACGCGCCCCGTCGCCGTCGCCCTTCGCGAGCTATAGAACCTGAAAGCCACGGCCCGCCAATCCGGAAAGATTTGTTAAGCAGAGCAGCCGCGCCGCGCAAAGCCGCTAGCGCCCTAAGGTCCAAGCGACTCCTGCACGGATAGCTGGTTTTCGAGAACTGTAATTGACTTCTGAGGCACCCTCTGTGAGGTGGGCCTCTTCTCTTGCTGACTAGGGTGCTATCGTTCTCTATTCAGACGAATGAGGCGCGTGATGCTCAAGCATATGATGCTCAAGCGCGTGGTGCTTGCAGTGCTGCTCGTGTTTACCTCGCTTTCGACGGTTGCGAATCCGCCGAACCAAAGGATCGTGCTCGGCGTTCTAGAGGACGTCCCAGGCAACTATCAGGGAGAGTCCAATTCCCGCCGGGTTCGGGTTGTATTTGAAAAGGATGGCGACGGCTGGAAAGCTTTTCCGAGTATCTGCCCTACTCAAGATTGCCTGACGACAATTACGTCAGAGTACCCGCGTGAGATGACTTGGACCATCGCATTTGATGGTAAAAACCTGGGCAAAGTAACCAGCCGTACTCCAACCGCATATGGTTTTTATTCCGAGGTAGGGCTGCAAGACATCACGAGTACAGGCCCTATTCCGACGGTAGGCAGGAACTCACCGGAATTTGCTGGGTTTGGCTCCCTCGGCACGCCCGTAAACCGGCCCTTGATAGCAAACTCACAGCCGTACTTCAGGGACCCAGAAGTGTGGAAGCCTGCGCACTTATCGACGGCACTGGTCGCCGCCTTACATCAGCAGTTCCGAAAGCGGTTTCCAAACGTGAAAAATTGCGCGAGCCCAGAAGAAAACATTGCGAAGCCATGGCCATATCGCGAGCAAGACATTGAAATGGTGACCGCCTATTCATCCAAAGATAATTGGTCGGTTGCCGAGCTGCGCCTGAAAGGATATCGATGCGACGGCGTCTCCAGCGACCCTTTTGGTGGTCAGTGGTTCACCATCAATCCCGACGGTCGCATCTCATTTTTAGGGCAGGACATGTGGTTGGTTGATGCCGGAGACTACGATAATGATGGCAAGTCCGAAGTGGTGTTTGCCATAGCCGGGTACAACAGAGGCGGATATGAGCTTTTTTACGATGACTTCAAGAAGCATGTCGCATTCGAATTTGGCTACCACTGACGCCGTCCGACCTCGCCGACAGCGGCTCCCTGAAAAGTTGGGTATCGGAAAATGACCGGCAACTAGCGCCCGGCGCTGAGCGGCGTCGCTTTTTCCGAGGTGGACGTCGGCAGTCCGTGATGCGACAAGAACGTTCGAATCGCGGCATAAGCCTTCAGGTTCTCTTCGTCCGTAAAGCCGCCGTGTTTTCCGTTCGGGATGGTAACGAGTTCGTGAGCCACTCCCGCTTTCGCCAGCGCCGTGTGCAGCCTCTGTTTCTGCGTGTAAGGAACCACCGGGTCTGCGTCGCCATGCACGCTGATGATCGGAGGAATCCCGGCGCGTACGTAAGTCAGCGGCGACACCTGCTTCGCCAGTTCCTCGCGATTGGGCAGCACACCCAGCCAGGCCGTAGCCCAGGATCGCTGATTGGGGCCGCCGATCAGTTCGTTTACGTCCGCAATGCCGTACCAATCGACGATCGCCGCCACCTTTAATTCATCCGTATTGTTCGGAGCGCTCGATGAAGCGCCTCCCGCGCGGTCTCCGGGGCAGGTGTTGTCGAAGCCCGCCGAAGCCGGCAGCATTCCGGTTATGAGCGCCAAATGTCCGCCGGCAGATTGGCCGCTCGTGATGATCCTGCTGGTGTCAAAGTTATACTGCGCCGCGTTGCGGTAGATCCAACGCAGGGCGCACCGAGCATCTTCCACCGCTGCCGGAGCGAGCGCCACGTTCGTCATTCGATATTCCACGTTCACCACGGTCCAGCCCATCTGCAGATACGGAAGCAGCGAAAAAGTGGAGGCTTCCTTGGTTCCGTTGGTCCAGCCGCCGCCATGAAAAAACATGATGGTAGGATTGGGAGCCTTCAGGCCGCGCGGCTCATACACATCCAGCTTCGCGTCCCAGTTGCTCGCAGTCCGATAGACGATGTTTGAAATGAACTGGTAGTTATCGCCCACATGCACAAAATCGCGCAACGCATCGGCTGATTGAGCGCGCAACGAAAGCGGCGCGGTGATCGCGATAAAAGAAAGAATGGTCAGCCCCGATAGCAAATATCGCGATAGCCAATATCTCTTCATGGATTGAATCTCCTTTGGACTTACTTCCTGGCGTTTTGCGCTTTAGGGAATCCCACGGCAGCACATCGAATACGCTGCTTATAGCACCCCGGCTACGCCTCCACAAGCCCTCTCATCGCACCGCTAACCGTGAGTCCAAAAACCATCATCCCGTCGGATTCCTCCATTTTCCGCGAGCCTCTTTACTCGCGCGCTAAAACGACCATCCGATCAGGTCCTCCGGCGAAAGTCTACCTACAGGATGAGCTTTCGCCGGTTAATGAAATCGTCCCGAGCGAGGATCGCGAGAGGGGGATCTCTCTTCTTAACGAGCTCTTTACTTGCGCGGTAAAATAGATATACGCCTGAGGCGGGTTGTTCTGCGGTATCGCTCCGCGGGATAAGCTTTGTCGTATTGGCCCAGAGCGAATGCGGGCAACGCCGCAATTTAAAGCTGTCATCCCGAGGCCCGAAGGCCGAGGGATCTGCTTTTGGTTTGAAGCGTCATCCCCGGGGCGGTGAACTGGACTTTGGAGTCGTTCTGATCTGCTTATCTACGCTCGCTAAAAAATTAGCCCTCCCCTACCAAGCGCACTTTCAGTCGCGATCCTTTCGAATGAAAGGGCAACCGACTTCCTTCTCGACGGTCCCGGGATTTGCCGGAGCTGACGTTCTCGTCCAGATCGAACTCCCAAGTGTGAGGCGCGCTTCTCTGTGTCTCGGTGACCTCTGTGTCGTTTCGTTTGTTCCGGATCGTCCCGTTATTTCCCCCAAGTGAGCACATACTGTGTCAGGCACAAGTCTTCTGAAATGAACACTTGCGCAAAAAAGGTGGGGGGGTACCCCACACGGTTTTTCGATAATTACTCAATCTCCGAAGCCGGCTTCGCGGGAATCTCGTTCTTGCAGGAACCGTTACAAGAAGTGTAGAGTGGCGTCCTCCACGGACCGGCCAAGCCGAACGCATCCGGAGGTAACTATGAAGCTCGTACGTCGTGCCACAGCCGACTTCGGCCGGCGGGAATTCCTGGGCGGCCTCGCCGCCATCGGCGCGAATGTCCTTATCTCCAGAAGCGCATTTGGAGCCCAGGCCGCTGCCGCGCCGCACCGGATTGACGTTCATAACCACCTGACCCCCGCCTCCTATGCGGCCGAACTCGGTCCTAAGCACCTTATTTCCCAGCCGGTTCTCACTTGGACGCCTATGAAAGATCTTGAAGATATGGATCGAGCGGGAGTGGCGACCTCAATCCTGTCGCTTGCGCCGCCTGGCGTATGGCATGGAGACGACGCGGCCGCCCGGCGTTTGGCCCGTAGTTCCAACGAGGAAGCGGCGCGCCTGGTTGCCGATCACAAGGGCCGCTTTGGCATGTTCGTCAACCTGCCGATGCCGGACGTCGACGGGAGCTTGAAGGAGATCGAATACGGTCTCGACACTCTCAAGGCTGACGGCGTGGCCATGTACACAAGCTACGACACCAAATGGCTCGGCGATCCAGCTTTCAATCCTGTTTTCGACGAACTCAACCGGCGTGGCGCAGTCGTTTACACGCATCCAAAATCCGCCGCCTGCTGCAAAAACGTCCTGCCCAATATCTCGGACTCGGAAATCGAGTACGGAACCGATACCACTCGCGCGATCACGGAGTACGTTTTCGGCGGAACGGCCAGGCGTTGCCCGAACGTGCGCATCATCTTCTCGCACTCCGGAGGCACGATGCCCTTCTTGATCGAGCGCTTCGTCAATTTAGCGAAGAGTCCGGCATTTGCAGCGCAGCTTCCGCAAGGGTTTCTGGCCGAGGCGACGAAGTTCTATTACGACACCGCGCAAACGGCTAATGCTGCCGCCATGTCTGCGCTTCTGAAGGTCGTGCCCGTTTCGCAGATTGTTTTCGGCACGGACTTCCCTTTCCGCACCGCTGCGGATCACGTAAAGGGGCTCAAGGAATGCGGGCTGTTTAGCGCGAAGGATCTGCAGGCAATCGATCGCGAGAATGCCGCACGGCTTTTCCCGCGATATAAGACTCTAAACTCTAGAGCCTAGTTTGGGGCTGCGTTTCTCCCCTCTATAGAGCCGGCATCCTGGCCGGACAGAGGGTGAAAATCATCCAATGTGCGGTTATATGGGCCCCCTCCGCATACCAAATATGTTCTTTTTTATTTTCGGCGCGAGCTTGACGTTAGCGCTGCTGTCCGGGTGCGGCATCTCGGCAAATACCAACCCGACGAATGGCAACCCGACGAGCAGCAGTTCCTCCAGCGGGAACCCGAACGTCAATGCCAGCTGCGGCGCCACAGGCAGCCCCAGTACGAATTCCGCCTCGGCATCCACCATTGATGTGGTCACATATCATTACGACAATTTGCGTACGGGTCAAAATACGCGCGAAACGATTCTGACCCCTCTGAACGTGAATTCCACCACATTCGGGAAGCTTGGCGAGTTTGCCGTCGTTGGCAAAGTCGACGCGCAGCCACTTTACCTCTCGAACCTCTCCATTCCGGGTGGAACGAAGAATGTCCTGTACGTCGCCACCGAACACGGCTGCGTCTACGCCTTCGATGCCGACAGCATAGGCTCGAGCGCGAGCAAACCTATATGGATCGCATCCACCGAATTGAGTGGCGAAGTGCCCAGCGACGACCGCGGTTGCGGCCAGGTGACGCCTGAAATCGGCGTCACGTCCACCCCGGTGATTGACCGCACGCGCGGCGCCATTTACGTCGTGGCCGTTTCCAAGAATGGCGCCGGAAATTACATCCATCGGATACATGCCCTAGATTTGACTAGCGGCGCGGAACTTTTTGGTGGGCCCACGGTCGTTACTGCGAGTTATCCGGGCACGGGCGCGGGCAGCTCGGGAGGAAATGTGTTTTTTGATCCCTCCGCATATAACGAGCGGCCCGGCCTTCTGGAGTTCAACGGAACGATTTACACCACATGGGGATCGCACTGCGATCAGGGCGCATACACTTCCTGGGTCATGGCCTATAGCGCCGACACTCTCAAGCAAACCAGTGTGTTGAACCTGACTCCGAACGGGAGCGACGGCGGCATCTGGATGTCCGGCGCAGCGCCAGCCCTAGATGCGTCCGGGAATATTTATTTCATCGTTGGCAACGGCACGTTTGACACAAGCTTGAATGCCGGATTCCCGTCGCAACATGATTGCGGAAACTGCTTTGCAAAGATTTCGCCGATCTCTTCCTCGCCTCCGCTTTCACTGCTTGACTACTTCACACCCTCGAACACGGTGGCGCAATCGGATCAGGACCTCGATTTCGGCTCTGGCGGCCCTTTGCTCCTGCCGGATCTGATGGACGCGAACGGCACGACCCGGCATTTGGCAGTAGGATCGGGAAAGGACGCGAATATTTACGTTCTCGACCGTGACAACATGGGGAAATTCAATTCAGGAGCAGACACTATCTATCAATTGATTCCCGGTGAACTCTCCGGCGGCGAATTCGGCAAGCCATCTTATTTCAACAATACGGTCTATTACGGCGCCGTTGGCGATACGCTCAAGGCCTTCCCCATTACCAACGCGAAACTGGCAACCCCGCCGGCTTCACAAAGCCCAACCAACTTTGCCTACCCGGGAACGACGCCGAGCATTTCCGCCAACGGAGCTACGAACGGAATTGTCTGGGCGGTGGAAAACGGCAATACCGGAGTGCTGCACGCTTACGATGCTACGAATGTAGGCAAGGAACTGTACAACTCCAATCAGGCCAGCAACGCACGCGACCAGTTCGCCGACGACAAATTCATCACGCCAATGGTTGCAAACGGGCGCGTGTACGTGGGAACGCCCACAAGCGTTGCCGTTTTCGGTTTGTTGCCGTAGCATTCGGCTCTATGACTTAGGCGCCCGAAAACTGGGTGGGGCGTAAACAGGCCTCCCGTGGTTCGTGTTGTGGAAAGTTATGGCCGAACCGGTGTAGGATTGGCACAACCTTATTCACCATTACCAATCAGGATCGATAAAGGACCGACGGTTTTTTGCTGGAAACAGACAACGGGGCGCGAACGTCTAAGTGACATCAACGTCTCACCGACATCAAGGAGGCAATATGAGGGGTTTCAAGGTGACCGCTGCTTTGTGGGTTCTGAGCTTAGCTTTTTCGGGACCCGTGTCGGCGCACCATTCGGTTCAATCAGTGTTTGACATCCACAAGACAATTACCGTTTCGGGAACCATCGCGAAAGTCGAATGGATCAATCCCCATTCGTACATAACGGTAAATGCCAAGGATGCGAACGGAAACACTCAGAAGTGGGGCTTCGAATTGGGCGCGCAAGCAGCTCTCCGGAGATCGGGACTGAGCAGGGCCGACCGGGGCGGCATAAAGCCGGGAGATGAAGTCACGATCATCGCGCAGCCCGCGCGGGACGGCTCAACGAACGGAATTATGCGGGAAATGAAGATGGGCGATGGCCGCGATTTCAAGTTCAATTATGATCCGAACGGCAACGTCGCGGATGGCAGCAACTAACCGGCGCAACTGAGCCGCAACTACGCGGCAGGAGGTTTTTCCCCGATGAGATATCTTCGACATCTTGGGCTTGATGTTCTGGCCGTATTGCTGTGCCTGGTTGCTGCTCCGGCTTTTGCGCAGGAGGAAGCGCCGGGGATGATACACAACGTCACTGTAAGACCGGCGCCGACCGGTGTGACGCCGCGGACTGCGGACGGACACCCGGACTTTACGGGCGTTTGGAACGGAATGGCGGACAATCTGCTAGGCGTGCCAAACCAAATGCACAACGAAGGCATTGCCGTAGAGAGCGACCATTCCACTTATGACGTGCTTACCGGCGCAAAGATTGCAACCTGGCCGCTCGCGAAACCCAAACGGCAGAATGGGGAGCAGAGCGAACGTGCGGCCACCCTGCTGCGTCGGATGGGCGCAAGCAGGCCCATCTACAAGCCTGAATACTGGGATATGGTGAAGCAGTTCGACGCCAACGCCAACGAGGAAGATCCCTCCAATAACTGCATGCCTGCAGGTGTTCCTCGCGTGGGCAGTCCCTCTTATATTGGCCAATTCCCCAACTATCTGATCTTCGTATATCCGGGTCAGGGCGGCCTGATCGCCACGCAGACGATGTACCGGATGATCCCTCTCGATGGCCGCAAGCACACGCCGCTGCAGGATTTGGACGGGAGTTATACCGGCGAAGGCATCGCCCATTGGGATGGAGACACGTTAGTGGTCGACACGTGGGGTTTCAACACCGCAACCTGGTTTGATCAACTCGGCGGGTATTTTCATAGCGAAAACATGCACGTTGTCGAGCGATTTCAACGCAACGGAAACACGCTGACATGGACCGCGACAATCGACGACCCAGACGTGCTGCTTGAGCCTTGGACCACGACCCCGCGCATACAACTTCTCAATGCCAATCCGAAGGCAATGCTGCCCGAATCGCTGCCCTGCAGCGAAAGGGATCTGGCTCACGCCGTTACCAAAGAACATCACTAGAGATTTCTCGCCATGGGAAGGCGCGCAGGAGCCCCATAAGGTGTCACGTTTGGAGGAGACCGCATGTCGACGAAAGCAAAATTGATGAAGGTGCTAACGAGCGCTGCGATTGCGATAGTTGCTTTCCAGTGCGCCGGGGCGCAAAGCGCTCAGACCAAAACGGCTGCCAACATGTCTGAAGTTGCCAAGGCGGTGAAAGCTGCGGCAGACGCCTTAGGCATGCCTCGAACCGGGGGACCAGGAGGCGCTCTGCTTCCGGAAATCGACGTGATCAACCGAATGGAGATTTTGGGGAGCGGCACCAGTTCCGTTTCCGGTCAAACGGTGAAGACGGAATATCACGCCGCGCTCGGCTACAATCCTCCGGCCATGCGGCTGGAGATCACGCGCACGAATGCCGGCGGGACTCCGCAGCATACGATTCAGACCGTCCGCGATAAATACGCCTGGGATGAGTCCATGATGGGTGCGGGTCTCGTTCCGGGAAAGGGCACCGCGACTCCGCAAATGACCGCGGTTAAACAGCGTCTGCTTCAGATCTGGATCCTTCCCTACGGCGTCCTCAAAGCAGCATTTGCGGCTGGCGACAAAGCCACAGTGTCAGTTGAGGACGGAACTACGGTCCTCAGCGTTCCTCTTTCGGGGGAACTGGCCGGTGTTACGCTAAAAGCAACGCTTGATTCCAAGAACTTTATCACCAAGGTCGTGGCTCAAACCGGCGGCGGAATGGATATTGAGGCGGATTATTCCGACTACGCAGACCACGGCGAAATTCTGACCGACATCAAGTCACCCGGCCACATGGTCGAGAAGCAGGGCGGCTCAACAGTGCTGGATATCCAGATCAAGAACTGGGACGCTAACAATCCCTATCTGGTCTTTCCCATTCCTCAGAATGTGAAGATGGCTACACAACAATCGTCGAAGGTCGCTGAAAAATAGCCGCCGTCTGCTCCCTGATACTTTTAAAGTTCATGAGGAAGGACATTTCCATGAAAGCTAAAACAATGGGCGTTGCTTTGGCAACTGCGCTCAGTGCATTGACGTTTGCCGCCGTCGCGAACGCCCAACAGCAACCGCCCCCGCTCTCGGTGAAGCAGCTGAAAAGTGACGTCTATTGGACGCAAGGAGGCGCGGGAGGAAATACCGGGATCATCATTGGCAAAGACGGCGTGATCGTTATTGACGCGAAGACCACTCCAGCCTCAGCCAAGGAGATGCTCGCGGAAATTGCAAAAATTACCCCCAAGCCAGTGACCACCGTCATCGTGACACACAGCGACGGCGACCACGTAAATGGGTTAGCCGCTTTTCCCGCCGGCTTGAATATTATTTCTCAGGAAAACTGTAAGAAGGAGATGGAGGCTTCCGCCAGTTCGCGGAATCCGGCTCCGCAAGACCGGCTGCCCACCAAAACGGTCGCGAACAAAGAAAACATCACGATCAACGGGGTTAAGCTCACTCTGTTGCACTATGCGCCCGCGCACACCAGTGGCGACCTGATGGTTTACCTGCCGGAACAAAAGATCGTTTTCACGGGCGACATTATCGCGACGAATCAGCCCTATACGCTGATTCATGCGGAGAAGAATGGCTCGTCAGAAGGCTGGATACAAACAGTAAAAGGGTTGGTTGGACTGAGCGCCGATACCTACGTTCCTGGTCATGGCGATCTGCAAACGAAAGCTGACGTGCAGCAGAGGCTCGCGAAGGTGCAGGCCAGGCACGAGGAAATCAAGAAGCTGGTGGCCCAAGGCAAATCGCTGGATCAAGTGAAACAAGCGCTCGGCGAAACCGATACACCCCCGGCTCCTGGAGCGCCGCAATTCCCCTCATATACGACTGTGGTTTACAACGAGCTGACGAAAAAGAGCTAGCGCCACCCGTTTTTCGAAGCTAGAAATCCTGTTCCCGCCTCGCGCGGAACAGGGAATTCCATGGCATTAGGCCGATCCTCATCGTGCGACTGATTACCTTCCGCAATAAGCCGCGCGACCCGACCCGGGAAGAGTCGCTGGAAGAAATTGGCGCTCTCGTCGACGGCGACACAAAGATTATTCGGCTGCAGGCTGCCGAAAAGCTTCGCAGTGGCCAACTTCACCCACAATTAGCCAGCATGATTGCGTTCCTCGAGGGTGGCGGCGCTTCGCGAGAAGCGGCCCGGGCGGCACTCGATTTTGCGCTCTCGCGACGACCGGAGGGTGTGATTGTGGAACGAAGCAGCGTCGAATTACTCTCGCCCGTACCGCGCCCGGAATCAATCCGTGACTTTATGAGTTTCGAGCAGCACGCCATCAACTGCCTGCGCCGCCTGTCCATGCCGCGGTGGCGCGGCGTGCTCGACGAATGGATCGAAGGTATATTCGGGCGCAAGGCCACACTCGCCTATCGGATGAACCGCGCGTGGTATGAGCGCCCTCTCTATTACAAAGGCAATCGGCGAAGCGTGGTGGGTGACGGGGCGCGGGTGGCTATTCCGTCTTTTACTCAGCGACTTGATTGGGAACTGGAGTGGGGCGTTTTTCTGTGTAAGACAGGCCGAGATATCTCAGTCGAAAAAGCTCGCGACTATATCGGCGGCTATACCATCTTCAACGATTTCTCCGCGCGCGATATTCAAGCCAAAGAGATGGCGGGGCATCTGGGGCCCGCGAAGGGAAAAGATTTCGACGGCGGCAACGCGATTGGTCCAGCGTTGGTCACACCGGATGAAATTCCGGACCCCTACAACCTGACGATGCACGCCCGCGTGAATTCGGAAGAAGTGTCCTACGGGCACACGAAGGGCATGCGGTGGAGCTTCGAGGAGATGATCGCTTACGCCTCCCGCAGCGAAACGCTTTATCCCGGCGATTTTTTGGGCTCCGGCACTGGCACGGTTCCCGAATCAGGGGAAAACCGCCGCTGCTGTGGATTGGAGATGGGACGCTATCTGAAAGCGGGCGACAAGGTGGAACTCGAAGTCGAGCGTGTTGGCACGCTCACCAACTTCGTGGTCGCACCAGAATCGACAGATGTTTAGCGGCGAGTTCTTACCACCAGAGTAGGAGGCGGAGCGGACTCACCCGCTTTGTTATCCGTAACCGTAAACAACATGGTGGTAGCGCCGATGCGGAATTTGGAAAGATTTTCCAGTTCGTAGGTCTTAATGCTTTTCCCCGCCACAAACGTTCCATTCGTAGTGCCAAGGTCAATGAGGGTCCCAGTCGAACCGCGCACTTCGATCATGCAGTGCTTTCTAGATACTTCGGGGTCATAGAGCACGATATCCGCACCGGACCGGCCCAATACGCTTCGAGCTTTAGTCAAACGAAATACCTGCCCTCTCGCCGGCCCCTCGATGACCGCAAGTGCTATGGTTTGGTCCGTGGGTAACTGAGGGCCGTCAGTAGGAGCGTTAACGGCAAAATTGGAATGACACTGCGTGCAATCAATCTGCACTCTGGATTCGCGCGCGAACAGTTTCTCGTCTACCGGGCAGTTCGCGCCACAATGAGGGCATTCAATGTTCATAGAAGCTTGACCACCGTTCCCTGAATGCTAGCACGACCGCACAGAAGCGGTTCGCCACGCGCAGGAAAGGTCATTAACTGAGGGAACACATAGCAGATTCGCGTAAGAATGCGCTAATCGCCACTCGGGAGGTCAGAGACTCTGGTCAGCCGGGAGCATCTCATTCTTGGCCGTCGCATTTTTCAACTGATCGAGTTCCTTTTCTGTTTTCTCCCAACGCTTCTGCGCGGGCAGTGCCGCCCTGGCGTTAAGGCTGACTGCTCGCATTGCGCGGAGGTTCGAGTACTCCCGTCGCTATTCCCGCCCGCACAAGACGGTTCAGATTGGGCGCCTTGTCTCCCGGGAGCATGAGCCGCTTCGCGATCATATCGTCGATGGCTTTTTCAACCGCAGAGGAGTACGCCGAAAGAGACGGATACCGTTCTTCGACCGACAGGCGCGGATCACTAGAATTCATGCGGTCGGCCTTGGTCTTCGGAAATGGTATGTATTGCCCCGCCGCTTCGCAGCCGTCGTTCGCTTGCGGACCTGATCGAAGAGCCCAGCCCGTATAAGTGGCTAGCGGCACCGTCACGTCAGGCAAGCGGACGCCAGCGACATCGTTGCCGTCGGCGTCGGTTTTCGGCACATAACTTGGATAGATTGGCCCATTCTCCTTATTGCCAAATACGGGCGGCTTTATGGCCGGAGGATTGATCGCCATGACGCCGGTGCTGTAGAAATCGGGGCCGTAATTGAATAAATACCGCGTGGACATCAGACCCGTATATGTGACGCCGGGAATCTTGGGGAAGCCGACGCCCCTTTGTGGTACCGGCGGCACGAGCGTGCCGTCGGCCAAACGAGGAACCGCGCTGGGCGGCGGCGCGATGTCTTTCGTCGACCACTCATCCAGAGCCACCCACAAGGCGCGCAGTACAGGCGCCGAGTCCAACGGATTCTGAAGTTGCTGGCAATTGCCTTTTGAGGCCGGGTTGCCAGTGCCATGCTGCTCGCTCGAAATGAAGTAATAACGAGCCATGGGATGGCCGGGCAGATCCATTTTGCCGGAAGGATCAGTGGTGAAGAGCGATGCCGCCTTTACCCAGTATTCGTTCGCGGAGTAAACCTCCATGCCAAGGGGACACGTTTTTGTTTTCGTGCACTTGTCGTAGCGACCGGCGGTCTTGCCAGTGATCGGATCGGTTGATCGCTGATGGGCGAACGGAAAAACCCCTTCGACATAGAGTTGATCCTGGCGATTGCGTTCGGTGCGCCCCGGCTGGGAGAAACGGTAGTTCATGTTGATTCCATCCCCGGCGGCGATCCACTGTAAAAGGCCGTCGAAGACGATCCGGCCGTTTTCATCCTCGTTGAATCCCAGATTGCGAAAATCATTGAGCATCCGGCCCGGCTGCGAAACCGTGAACGTGTAAATCCGCGCAACATCGCCGGCCAACGGATTGGCGGCGCCATCATTGTCCGCTTTCGTATAACGTAGAAACGAATTGAAGTCGCGGACTGCGGCGAAGCCGATCCCGTTGACGGTGGGATCCTTCGCCGTGTATGAGAATTCATAAATGTCATTCGCAACGAAAGACGTTCCCGCGGGAAGGAGCCTGATCGCATTGCCGTTATTGGCATATTCCCACCCGGATGCGGGGATGACCTGCGGCACGTCGTCCAAGTGAACACGATGCGTCAGCGTGGCTTTCGTTTGATCGAGCGTTGCGGCCGGGTAATTCAATGTGTAGGAAGCGCCCGGGCTGACGATGTATTCGTAGGCCGGTCCGGTGATCGAAGAACCGTCGGGATTCTTGGCGATCGGCAGCGTTATGGTCAGATTCAAGTTGGAATTGTCGGTCCCGGCTCCAAAGTCCCAGGCGCTCCAAACCATCGTGTAGCCCTGCGGCGCAAGGAAGGTGGGGGCCGGATCGGACGACGCTGGATCATTGCCGCCCGTCGATCGATTGAAATTGCCAAAAAGCTTGCTGCCGCGGTTCGGCGCTTCGTAGAAAACCTTGTGATTGCCTTTGGTCAAGTCGGTCGGCTTCAGGATGTAAAAATCGAACGAGTATTCGACTTTGCCTTTTGCGTTATGCGGAGCAAGACTAATGTCAACGATTACATTATTGCGCCGGTCGCCAGGCGCGAGTTCCCCGAATCCTTTGCCGATGATGCGCTCGTACGTGCCAACCTGGGGAAATGAATACCCACCGAACGCAGGACTCCGCGAGATGACCTGGATTTTGGTGATGCCTGCGTCCGCCGGAGGAGGGCCAAACAGAATGGCGGCGGTCGAGAACGCAATCGCAATTCCCAGAGCTTTCGTTAGAAGCATAGTGGCCTCGCTTGTGCGCCGAACAACCTCGCTGGAATTTTCTTGGATCCCGGCGTACCAAGAATAGCCAATTTCCGGAGAAATCGATCCTAAACCTTTACCGACGTTCTTTAAATGTGTCGGTGGCAATAAGTTTTCGTCGAGAGACGACGCTCACATCCGATCTCCGCTTCCAACCCTATAGTTTGTCATCTGGCTCGCATGCGTTTCGTGATTGCATTGGGCGAAACGATGACAAAGTGCAGTGGAAGCTTCATAGTGAGGGCACGATAGCACATGAAAATGTTTCAGACTATGGGCGGCCCTGGTTAGCATGATGCTGCGCCTAAAAGATGAGCTCTCGAGGCGAGGAGCCCCACCGCACCACACGGAAATGCGTGACGCGAGGAGCAAGCTTGGTATATAAGATCTGGTCCGGCGAACAACGAAAGAGGTTGGTGATAGAAGCATAATGTACCGATAGTCGCAATTTTGAGGAGGAAGCTTGAAACATTTAGTCTCGTTATTTTTGGCCGTCGCTCTTGTACTGGGTCTTTCGGCTACCGTGCGCGCACAAAACGAAATCACTCTTTTGGCGCCGGGCCCCATCAGGGAACCGCTGGACAAATTGCTCGCCGGCTTTCAGACCAAGACCGGCACTCGCGTGAAGGTTACCTATGCCGGTGGTGTTCCTACGAGAAAGCAGGTTGCGAGCGGCAAGGGGCTTGATGTCGACCTGCTGTTTGCGCCCTTTCAAGAAGTGCTTAAGACAGGCAACATTGTTCCTGGCAGCGCGACTGTGGTCGCCAGAGTTCGGTTGGCGCTGGCGGTGAAGAAAGGCGCGCCCAAGCCTGACATCTCTACGCCTGCAGCCGTTAAAAAGACGCTTCTCGATGCCAAATCGATTACTTCTGTGGATCCGGAACAGGGAAGCGTTGGCGGAATCGCGCAGGCGGCGCTTGACAAGCTGGGCATCGCCGACCAGGTGAAGACGAAGCTCAAGTGGGTTGCTACAGGCGGCGTCGTACAAGACCTGGTAGCCAAGGGTGACGTCGAAATCGCCTTGGGCCCCTATCTTAGTGATATGAATAATCCCGGCGTGGACGTTGTTGGTGCATTGCCGCCGGGGGCCTCGACGCCGGTCGATATTACCGGCTTCCTATCCAACAGTCTGAAGGACACCAAAACCGCCAAGGCTCTCCTGGCCTATCTCAGGTCGAGCGAAGCGGCACCTGTCTGGAAGGAAGCAAAGATGTTTCCAGTGAAGTAAGCTGTGGGTCTTAGCCGCGTTAAAGTTTAGCGGGCCGGATCGAATTTATTTCCGATTGCGGCGAAGATCCGGCCCAGCCATAGCTGTTAAGAAGGACTTCCCTCCGGCGTCATCTTCGGGTCGAACAAGATCATTGCTTCATTCTTCCCGCAGCACCTGCACATGTGCCACAACGCTTTCAGCGAGCCCGTCCAGCCGGTAACCGCCTTCTAACACGGATACGAGGCGGCCTTGGCAGAGTTCTTTAGCAAGTCCGACCACTATGCGTGTAATGGCTGCGAAACCGGTTGGGGTGATATCAAACACTCCAAGCAGATCGTTCCGCATTCCGTCAAAACCGGCGCTAATCAGGATGAAATCAGGCTTGAAATTTCGCGCCGCAGGAACGAGCTTGGTTTGAAACGCCTCGAGGATCTGTGCATCACTTGCTCCCGGGGGTAGAGGGACGTTCAGAATTTTTCCCGCACCCTTACCGGCGCCCGTTTCCGCCGCAGACCCAGTGCCGGGATAAGCTCCGTAATGATGAGTGCTGAAATAGAAGACCGAGCCATCTTCGTAGAACGTTCCCTGCGTGCCATTCCCGTGATGGTAATCCCAATCCACAATCAACACGCGCTGCAGACCATACTTTTTCTGCAGATAGCGGGCTGCGATGGCCACATTGTTGAAAATGCAAAAACCCATTCCCCGAGTCGGCGTGGCGTGGTGTCCCGGCGGCCTTACAGCGGCGAAAGCATTCTTGACCTTTCCCTGCATCACGGCGTCCACCACGTTAAGGACGCCGCCAGCCGCGAATTCGGCGGCCTCCAGCGAGCCCGGCGACACAAGCGTGTCGCCTGTGCTTAGTTCACGCACGCCCTGCACGTTCGACAATTCCCGGCGAACCAGCGCGACGTAAGAGGGTTTGTGCACAAGCTCCAATTCTTCCTCAGTGACACGGCGCGGGTGGATTGGGTAAAGGGTCTGCGTGAGGCCCGCCTTTTCCAAGGCGTTTCGAATAAAGATCAGGCGCTCGGGCCGTTCAGGATGGCCGGTATTGCCTGACAAGTGCCGCAGATAAATGTCGTCATAGAGCAGGCCTGTCGGCTTGGAAATTGGCATTGATTGGGCCTTTGCAAATCGAGTCGGTCCCGATTGGCAAACTAAGATCGTTCCCAGCACGAAGGCGACCACGCAGGAACGATGGGCAACCGGCTTCAAAGCTCCTCCTGAATGCGAGAATAATACGGCTTCCGGGCTGGATGTGGCCAGCCTGGTGTAAGGGCTATGCCGCCACTATAATTTACGGCGGTTGGCTCGCTTCTTAGTATTCGAGGATTTCTGTTAAGCTAAAAGCACCGGCCCCTGAGTGATTTCCATGTCTCTTGATTTGTCCTCCAACTCGGAACGATCTCGATTCCGTATCGCGCTGCTGGTGGCTGTGGTCGCCGACGTGGTACAGATTGTCGGCTTTCCGTTATTCGCAGAGGGCGCAATATCGCCGCTGGATGACATTTTGGATGCTGTCGTGGCACTGGCGCTCACCGGTCTGGTCGGCTGGCATTGGGAATTCACGCCATCTATGATCGGGAAGCTAGTCCCGGGGATCGATATGGTCCCATTCTGGACTTTGGCGGTTGTCAACGTATATCGAAAATGGAAGCGAGTTCAGGCGCCTGGAGATCAGATCGACGTAATGCCAACAGAACAAAAACTGCTCAAGACCGACCCTAACTCACGAACTTATGAGTAACATACCTATGTCGACGGCACTCGTGAGTGCCAGCGATTGCCCGAAGGATGATGCTAACTGCGCGGGCCGTAGTCCTTGTGGTATCCGTTCCGGCTGTTCGTGATCGTAAAGCTGCCATCCGCGCGGGCGGTGACTTTAAGGTAGTAGGCAGTGCTTTCATCCAGATTCGCGACGAGGTCGGCAGGCGAGTTGAGCTCTTTCGCGTCGACGGCATAGTGCAATTGCCAGAGATCGTTCAGGCCAGGCGCTTTGTGAAGGATTTGAAATGTTTCCGAAGCCCCACCTTTTTTGGCGCCGTTATTCATCACTGCAGCGCGCGGATGAAGCGCATAAACGAGCATTGGCAATCCGGAAATGTTTTGCCCGTGATGTGTAGTCAAATACAAATCGACTGAGCCGACCAGGTTCCGGGGACACGCGAGTCCGTGTTCGTGATTCCAGGTTAGATCGCCGAGATCAACCATACGGAATTTGCCTAACGAGATTACGGTTCCGACGGATTGCGCGTTTTCGCCAGCGAGCAAAGGATCTTTCGTTTCATCCTTGGGCTGGAATTGAGAACATAGTGGATTCGCGGCCCCTGCGCCCGGCAATGGTTTGGTGCTTAACTCAGTAGCCGCCGAGACAACTTCAACGTCGATTCCCTTAACTGGAAGCCTCAGGCCTGGTTTGGCAAGGATATGCTGGTGCCCGCCTTGATCGCGCACGCTTGCATACGCTTGATAGCTCTGTGGAACGTTAAGAGTCTCTTCGGCGCTGGGGCCGTGATCGATGAAGGTTTGAATGGGCAGCCTCTTGGCAAGTTCCGGCACTCCGCCAACGTGATCGCCATGATAGTGCGTGATCAGCAGGTAATCGATCTTGCTGACGCCCGCATCCTTTGCCGCGGCGGCGATACGAGTGGCGTCCCGTTCCCCAGGAAAACCGGTATCGACCAGCATTGATTGTCCTGAGGGAGAGACGAAGAGCGTCGATTGGCCACCTTCGACGTCCACGAAATAGATGCTGAGGACGTTACTGGCTTGCGGCCATGCGAGCGGAGAAATCAGCAGTGCCGCAATGGCCCCCAGGAAAAGCAACTTATAACGCATCACGCCTCCCGAATTCGGCCGGCATCTGGACGAACAATTGAATTGCCTCGCTCGCAAAAACCTCTAATGCACGTTCTTATCGAGCCAGCTCATAAAGAACTTGGCAATGCCAGCGCTGTTCTTCTCTGACATCATCTGGTGCCCGTTGCCGGGCCGCCCCACAGTCTCGAGCCCTACGAAGGTGGTCTTAACACCTGCCTGATTGAGCCACTTAGCTACGCAATGGGCGTAGGGGCGATGATAACTCGCCTCTCCAGCCACGTTGAGCACCGGGATAGCCTCCAGGTTAACCAGCTTATGCGCTGGCTCCTTCTGCACCCAGCACGGGATCAGATCCGGCCCATCCGCTTTTTCTTCGTGAAGAGGCTGCAATTCTGAGGCGTCTTTGATCGGCGGATCGTAATGAATGAAGGAGTTCGTCACACCCCACACACGGCCCGGACCTGAGGACCCGCGTTCAGCGTTTTCGACTGGCGGGGCAACCGGTTCGGCTGCAATGATGCCTCTGACCAGCTTCGGACGGGCGTCTGCCACCAGCCAACCCGTGGCGGCTATTCCCGAGTGGAATAACAGGATGACCGGTTGCCCGATGTCGTCGAGCAATTGCACGATAGCGTCTACGGTAACTTTTTCAGGTACTGCAGCAATCTGGAGTTCCGTCTTCGCGAAATAGTCAAACACGGGATCGCCCATTTTGCCTTTGTTGGGAGCGTCGCTCGGCCACTGCGTATACTTTTTCAGCTGCGGCCACTCGGCACCTTCTTGTGCTCGATGTTCGCGGATGTGCTGCTCTTTACTCCAATCAGACGCAGGCGACCGTGCGCCCGTCCAGACCTCCTCCATCAATGGGCCCGAACGTGGCGGCGTGATCATGCCGTCGACACCCGGGAGATAAGCCGAACGCCCATTCCCCGGATAATCCATCATGTAGACGGTGTAGCCCTGATTCACAAAATCATAGGCCCAGCCCGGCCGCCCGTCTGGTGTTTGAATAAGCGCGTAAGCTCCCTGGCCGCCTCCGCCGGTAATGAACACGATCGGATACGGATGGCGAATGCTCTTCGGTACCCACACTTCGACATACATCGCGCCGTGCATGGTTTCGTTGCCGGACTCGCCGACGTAATGGCCGCCCACGTAGAAATGACCTTGCCGCCCGATCTCGGCAGTGGAAAATGTCGGGATCGCTGCGCCGGGGGCCGAGCCAGCGGCCCGAGGTTTCAGAGCAAACCAAGTGCTGAGGAGAACCGCAGCAAATACCAGAAGGGAGACGGAGATCCTCGAATTCATTTAATCTTCTCCTTCGGACGACCGCCCGCATTTTCTCACGCAGAAGTCTCATCGAGTAGATGGTTTTCTAGCTCGACTATCTGTAATGCTGAGCCTTCGTGTCACTGCTGGTCTTCCTCCGGTAAACGGGCTCCGGCAAGCGGGCCAACCTGGGAATCGGGCAGATTCCACATATAGGTCAGACCGTTTTCGCTTGACATCGCGAACGAAAAGCTTATACATGCGTTCAACTATTGCTTCAACCAGCGTTTACTTCGATTGCCACTTCGGATACGTCGGCTGAAGCTAGTTCGCCTCGCACGATCGAGCGCGACTCGGTCCCAGTCAAACGGAGGTCCGACATGCGGCGTAATGCATACATCGGGGCTAGTTTTGCCGTGGTAATCATCACGTTGGCGGTCACTTCTACCGTTCTGCAAAGGAAGGCCGCCGTCGAAGCGGCCGGGGTTCAGGCGCCGACCTTTGAAGTGGACCCGTTCTGGCCCAAACCTCTGCCCAATCATTGGCTCATCGGCATGACCATCGGCGTTTCCGTCGACGCCCAGGAACACGTTTGGATTGTTCACCGGCAGGGTTCCCTCGAACCCGGGGAGCTGCACGCTTCGAGTAACCCACCAATTGCGCAGTGCTGTGCTGCGGCTCCTCCCGTTCTTGAATTCGATCAGGCTGGTAACCTCCTCCGGCACTGGGGCGGCCCCGGTCAGGGTTACGATTGGCCGAATTCGAATCACGGGATCACCATCGACTATAAGGGCAATGTGTGGATTGGCGGCAATGGCCGCGGTCCCCAAGGAGGTGGTGGTGACAACGAGGGGCAAGTCGGCGGAGGACGGTTCTACGACAACATGGTCCTGAAGTTCACTCAGGACGGCAAGTTCCTGATGCAAATTGGCAAGCCGAATCAGAGCAAAGGCAGCAACGATGTGGAGAACCTGAGATTACCCGCCAAGACTTTTATCGATAAAGATGCGAACGAAGTATACGTTGCCGACGGCTACGGCAATCATCGCGTGATCGTATATGACGCCGATACCGGGAAATATAAGAGGCATTGGGGCGCTTACGGCCATAAGCCCGAAGACACGGATCTGGGCAAGTACGATCCGGACGCGCCACCCGCGCAGCAGTTCCGTAATCCCGTGCATTGCGCTGAAATCTCGAACGATGGGCTGCTCTATGTGTGTGATCGGGTGAACGACCGCATCCAGGTATTCCATAAAGATGGAACATTTGTGAAAGAAGGATTCGTCGAAAAACGAACGCTCGGTTCCGGTTCCGCGTGGGACGTTGCGTTCTCCAAAGATCCAAAGCAAACCTATATCTATCTTGCCGACGGTGAGAACGACAGAATTCACATTCTGCTGCGCGATACGCTTGAAGTGTTGACCACTTTTGGTGAGGGCGGCCGTCAACCCGGCGAATTCTACGGACCTCACAGCATAGCTACAGATTCGAAGGGCAACATATACGTCACTGAGACCTACCGCGGCCAGCGGGTGCAGAAGTTCATCTATAAAGGCATGGCGCCGGTAACAAAGAAAGATCAGGGCGTAGTCTGGCCGAAGAAGGTTTCCTAGAGCTAGCTATCTACAATTGCGTGCGAGGGTCGTAAGCTTCTGGATCTGCTTCAGGAGCTATCCATTCTTCCGACAGATCGATCGGTTCAGCTGACTCGTGGAAACGCGCGCGATAGACATTTATCCCGGTCTGAATTCCAGCAGTCAGCGCCTTTATGGATCGGACGGGCGCTAAGACAACGCGCCGAATCCTAAATCCTTTTGAAGCGGCCGTACCCGATCAAGAGATTAAGCACTAACAACGGGCCTGCGCGCTAGCAGATGCTCTCTGCCACTCTTGACGAAGCCAACGAACCTGCGTGCCAATTCAGCGATGCGATCTACTTGCCTTGCGCGAATTGCATCCTGAGGGATCAATTCGCCGCCTATCCCGAGCGCGACGGCGCCCGCGACGATGTATTGTGAGGCAGTCTGTTGGTTGATGCCTCCTGCAGCGATCAGTGGAAGATGGGGAAACATCCTGTGAAGAGATCGAATGTAGGTCTCGCCCCCAAGCTGAGCGCATGGGACGACCTTGACGAAATCGCAGCGTCCTTGCCACGCGGTGATAACTTCGGTAGGAGTCAGGGCACCCGGAAATACGACCAACTCGTGGAGTTGGGCAAATTCGACCACCTCGCGATGCAGGCCGTCGCTGGTGAGAAACTGCGCGCCCGCGTCCAGACTTTGCCGCGCAGCCGCTTCGTCCATTACTCCGCCGGCGCCAACGACCATGTGGGGATTTTCTTTTCTAAGCTGCGAGATGAGTTTTATGGCTCCTGGCACAGTCAGCGTGATCTCCGCGATGGGAATCCCGCCTTGAGCGATGGCATTAACAGCGAATAGCGCATCCTCGGGCGAGCGCATCCTAACCGCCGGAATCACACCGATTTCCTCGATCCAGGCTCGCACCTCGTGTTTCTTCACGGGGCCAGCTCCTCGCACGTGACGACCAACCTGTCGCCTGCTACATTTTCCCGACTGCATGAATATCGACCGTGGCGACTAAGTTTCAAACGATTCCTCCGGTTGTGGCAACGTATCGCCTTCGCTCGCAAACCAAACATAGAGCGTGGGAAGGATGAAGATGCTCATGACCAGGTCGGCAATTAACCCACCGACGATTACGATGGCGAAGGGCCGTTGCGAATCGGACCCAATGGCATGCGAGAAGGCCGCCGGCAAGAGCCCAAACGTCGCCA
>Ga0207022_10009_pt1 | contig 59770 bp, 49 predicted proteins | sample Alteio_BWMinCont_46_FD_153307 | JGI IMG/M metagenome (GOLD analysis project Ga0207022, IMG submission 153307) | Enriched cells from forest soil in Barre Woods Harvard Forest LTER site, Petersham, Massachusetts, United States -... | ecosystem: Environmental > Terrestrial > Soil > Temperate forest >... | reverse complement strand
TTCAGGCCGGGTGCGAACTGTTCCCACTCAGGATGTCCGAAGTAATAGTGTCCTGCTCCAGCGGCAAGAACTAAATAATCGTATTGGATCGGATCTTTCTTGTGTCCATCATCGTCCATGATCAGGATAGATTTATTTCCGAGGTCGAAATCGATGACTTCGCCCAGCATAACGGTGACATTCTTATTGTTCTTGAAGATGGCGCGGATGGGCGAAGCGATCTCAGCAGGTGACAAAACAGCGAGTGCCACTTGATAGAGCAGTGGCTGGAACGTGTGGTGGTTCTTGCGGTCGATGATGAGGATGTCCACCGGCAGCTTAGCGAGTGAGCGCGCGGCGTAGAGCCCGGCGAATCCACAGCCCACGATAACGATCTTGGGGCGATTTAGCGCCATCATTCTCACCAAACTTCCATAGTAATGGGATGTCCGAAACTGTCCAATGATTCATCTTTCGCGCAATTGAGAAATCCTGATGGAAGTGATACAGTTCGCAACAAACCTCCAGTACAATTGAGCACGAACGAAGGATGGAATGACCATGCATATTGACGACCTGTTACGCATAGCCGTGGAGCGGAAGGCCTCAGACTTGCACCTGAAAGTCGGAAACTATCCGCATGTGCGCCTCGATGGCGACCTGGTGCCGCTCAGCGACCAGCCGCGTATCTCGTCAGAAGACATGCTGAACATGGCGTTCAGCATGATGTCGAACAGGCAGAAGCAGAAATTCAAAGACAGTTGCGAGCTAGACATGGCATACGGTGTGGCCGGCCTCGGACGTTTTCGCGTCAACGTCTTCCAGCAGCGAAGCAACGTGGGCATGGTCATGAGAATGATCCCCACAAAGATCAAGCCGCTCGAAGAACTCTACATGCCCAAGATCATCGAACAGATCTGCGAGGCATCACGTGGATTGGTACTCGTGACGGGTGTAACTGGATCGGGAAAATCAACGACGCTGGCGGCGATGCTCGACCGCATCAATTCAACACGTCCGGAACACATCATGACCATCGAGGACCCCATCGAATTCCTGCATCGTGACAAGATGGGATTCGTGAACCAGCGCGAAGTCGAAGTGGATACACAATCGTTCGGCGCAGCATTGCGCGCCGCACTGCGGCAAGACCCTGACATCATCCTTGTGGGCGAGATGCGCGACCTTGAAACGATCGGTACTGCGTTGCACGCCGCAGAGACCGGTCACTTGGTCTTCTCTACGCTGCACACGTTGGACGCGGTGGAAACTGTGAACCGTATCATTTCCGTATTCCCACCCCCCGAACAGAAACAAGTGCGCTTGCAACTGGCCACGACCATCAAGGCTGTTGTGAGCCAACGTCTGGTCAAACGCGCCAATGATGACGGACGCGTGCCCGCAGTCGAGATACTCATCAACACCGCGTATGTGAAGGAGTGCATCATCACTCCGGAAAAAACGCGGCAGATCCACGAAGCCGTCACTTCGGGCGGTACCCAGTACGGCATGCAGAGCTTCGATCAATCACTCTACGATCTGTACTCACAACAACTCATCAGCTACGAGACGGCGCTGGATAGCGCGACCAATCCGGACGACTTCAAGCTGCGCTGTCAGGGTATCGGGTCAACGGCCGACGCCGCACGCGAACAGATGTCGCAAGCGCAATTCGGGAAATAGCAGTACGAAGTACACAGTACCAAGTGCAAAGTTAATTCATTTCCACGCATGGCACAGTCAAGCAGGCTGTGCCATGATGTTTAGTGATATAAATTTGTGGGAATCCGATCCAAGAGGTGAACATCATCGTCACATTGGATGACATCAAGTTGGCGCAGTCACGCATCAAAGGAGTGGCACTTCGAACTCCTCTGGTCGTGGACCCGAAGTCCGCGGAGAACGACCGTCTCTACTTGAAAGCCGAGAGCCTGCAACCGGTTGGCAGCTTTAAGATGCGTGGTGCATACAACAAAGTCTCGTCACTCACCGATGAGGAGCGCAAGCGCGGCATCATCGCGCATTCCAGCGGGAACCATGCGCAGGGCGCAGCATTCGCTGCACGGGCGTTGGGAGTGAAAGCTACCATCATCATCCCTGAGAATGCGCCGAAACTGAAGATCGAGAACACACGCGCGCTGGGTGCGAATGTGATCCTATGCGGCCCCACCAGCAAAGAACGTGTGCAGATGGCGGAAGACCTTGCCGCAAAGCACGGATACATCCCTGTACCTCCTTACAACGATGAAAAAATAATCGCAGGCACAGGAACGATCGCTTTGGAGATACTCGAGGAGATGCATGACGTCGAGTTGATCCTCAGCCCCATCAGTGGCGGAGGATTGCTCAGCGGCATTGCTACAGCCATCAAACTCTCGAACCCAAAGATCAAAGTCATCGGCGTAGAACCGGAGCTTGCAGCCGATGCGCAGGCGAGTTTACGCGCAGGACATCCGGTGACATGGGATGCAGAAGCAGTCACTAAGACCATTGCCGATGGATTGAGAACGACTCCGGTGGGCGATATTCCGTGGCAGCATTTACATAAATATGTGGATGACATCATCACTGTGAAAGAAGATGAAATTCGCCAAAGTGTACGCCGCATCCTGCAGAATACGCGTTTGGTAGCGGAACCTAGTGGAGCAGTCGCACCAGCAGCGTTCTTCTTTCATCGCTCACAGTTGCCTGCGGCGAAAAAGACTGTGGCCATCGTGAGCGGCGGGAACATCGCTCCTGAGATGTTGCGTGAGATATTGGCGGAGGCATGATCATTGATGTTGCTGCATAGAACTCTTCTCTTGTGCATGTTTTTCACTGGATGCTTGTTGGCGCAAACATTGAAACCTGAACAAGCTATTGACCTTATGTCCCATGGATATAGGGAAAACACTTCAAGCGAAGCTCCTACATTCATTTTCATCAACAATGATGAATTAGCAGTGAATCTGCCGACCACTCCGGCAAAGCTCATCTATTACAACCTGAAGAGTGGCAACACAACTGAGCGAGAACAATCCGCCGACCTCGCGCCTTTTTTATCAACGCGTGATGGAAGATTCATCCGGTTCATCTCCCATGCATTGGTGTTGAATGATGCGGAGTTGCACGAGATCGTCCGCATCGATGCACCTTTCGCCCAACGCTTCGGGGCACGCAGCGTTCGCGTCTCACCGGGTGGCACAGTCGTGGCGCTGCCGCGCGACCGGGACATCATGTTACTCAATGCAGTGAATTTTGATCTCATTGACCTCCTGCCATCAAGCGAATGGATGAGTATCGGCGACCATGCCGCGCTAGTATCGGAAGGCAGTGACCAGCCTGAAATATCGCTCAAATTGTTCGGTGCTGAGCCTGTGAAACTTCATTTCGATAAAGCACGTTGCATAAAACAAGCTGACTTCCTCGATGATGACCACATCCTGATCTCACCCTGCGGAAAAGAAAACCGTCGGGTTGCTGACCTGGCAGGCCGCACGCTATATGCCTTGGAAGGCACGGAGGCACTGGCATTCATTGAGCCAGCACGGAATGGAAAACGTTTTGCACTGGAGCTGCGCGCCCATTCCAAGGGCAAAGCCATCGCGGGATCGATCCGTCATGCTGTGCTTCCTTACGACCAAGTCCTGCATCGCGTGTATGACACAGATTCGGGCAACGTATTGATAGAAGTCCGGCTGAAGCAGGAGTGCGGCGCGTGCGTGATGTTCCCTTTTTCAACCCTCTCTCCCGATGGCACACATCTTGCAGTTCTGGACGGCGGCAAGATCACCATTTACCCCGTTCCTTGAAATGACTGAGATTCAAAGTGATTCCAGCGATAGAATAATCCCGCAGGCTGCATCTAAACATCATGCACAAGACGTTCCTATTCATTTTATTTTTGATCGCCATGTCCGCAACAGGATGGGGCCAGGCAGACCGCGCCGTGATGGTGCGGGAAGCCATTCTTTATATCAGTCCGGATACGAATTCGTCGAAGATCGGGCGCGCCACGCGGGGTCGCGAAGTCGCAGTTCTCGAACAAAGCAAATATTTCGTGAAGGTGTTGCTGAGCATGGGCGAAGGCGCCGGAGTGACGGGATGGATGCTCAATAAGGGCATAGTGCGAGCCTCAACCCCGAATGGGGACGCCATTCTCTTCGGCGAAGGCGCCGATTCTGAAGCCGAAGCTTCACGCTCCCATGGACGCAAAGGCGCGGCACAGGACGCCATGCGCCTGTATTACCGCACAGCTGAATACTTCCCGAAGTCCCCGTTGGCGGGTGAAGCGATGTGGCGCGCGGCGGACATCCGGTGGCAAGTGGAGAAGGAAGACATTTCATTGCGGCCGTCATCGCGAGAGCGTGACCCGTTGTTGCGGGCACAGATCGATGATGAATACATGCATGAGGTAGAGAAGAAATTCCCGGGCACAAAGTGGGCGGACCTTGCCGCCTTCGACAAACTCGACAACAAACTCTGCGGAGACTGGCAGGGTTTGCCGAAGTGTCCGGAGAAAGAATCTGAGATGTATGAGAAGTATGTCAAGGAACACTCCGGCTCTCCCAAAGCCGCAGAAGCCACCTATGAAGCCGCACGGCGCCAAGCGGCATTGGTGGAGATCTATAAAGGCATGAACGATGAACCGAAGTCTGGCGCAGCACGCGCTCATGCGATCCAACTGTGCCAGCAGATCATCTCGCAATACAGCCAAGTGGAAGACTGGCCGGCCCGTGCGCAAAGATTGCTCTACTTGATGGAACAGAATGTCACGGTCTTCGGCACTACCATCGAGTAATAGACTTTATGCATTTGATTCGGATGATCATTCACCATTGTTCTATTCTTTTTTCTGTTATGGTGAAATCACTTCCTATCCAAGGGCGGCCAATTGAACGATTACGTATTGTCATTGATACTCGGCATCATTGAAGGTTTGACCGAATTCCTTCCCGTCAGTTCCACTGCCCATCTGCGATTGGCTGAAGGCATCATGGGCATCGACCTGGGCAATGGGTTCTGGAAGATGTATTCCATCGTCATTCAGCTTGGTGCCATTCTCTGTCTGCCTATTTACTTTCGAAAACGCATCGTTGATTTCCTCAGCACTTTTCCAAATGGCGCAAATAATGATAGGACGTGGAAAAACCATCCTTTGTCATTGGTGATAGTGGCTTTTGTGGTGACTGCTGGCCCGGCGTTCCTATTGCACAAGATGATCGGAGCGAACCTCGAGAACGTGAAAGTCATGGGATGGGCGCTTCTGCTTGGTGGCATTGTGATGTGGGCGATCGATCGGCGCTTCGGGAAGCCACCTGCCGCAGGGTTCCAAGTTGAGAACATGGAACAGATGACGCTGGGGCGAGCGATCTGGATCGGAGCGTGCCAGATACTCTCGGCGGTGTTTCCGGGGACGTCGAGGTCGATGTCCACGATCACGGCGGGGCAGCTGGCAGGTATGAGCCGCTCGGCAGCACTGGAGTTCTCGTTCTTTCTCTCAATGCCGACCATGTTCGCGGCGACTGTTTATGACATGTATAAATCACTGGCACGACATGGCGGTGAAGAGTCATTAGGCGCCATGCCAGCCAATCAGCACGAGTGGATGGTGCTAGCCATTGGATTCGTGGTCTCGTTCTTTGTGGCCTGGGCTGTGGTGGCGTGGTTCATGAACTGGGTGCGCAAGCATGGGTTCGCACCTTTCGCGGGATATCGCCTCGTTGTGGGCATATGCGTGTTGATGTATGCGTATCACTTGTTACATTGAATAAGTCTTACGTCATCGGTCTTCAGTCGCAGTAATCAATAGCAACAACAACTGCAAACCGGGTTACAGATGACTGAGAACTGTGGACTGAAAACATTCGAAATCGATATTCGAATAGCTTATCAACTATCTTCCCCATCAAATTAACTTGCGTTTTAGCTGTCATTCCGTGTCATAATTCTCTTTAGCTCTGGCGTTTTCCGGCCTCTTAGGGATTCACGTCCCTAGAAGGACAAAACGCCTTGATGAATCTATTACAACTGGTTTTTACGCCCACGAAACGGCGCCGGCTCAATGAGCTTGTGGCGTTGTGTTTGTTTGTCTCTGCGGCACTCCTATTCCTCTCCATCGTCTCGTACCATCCTGCTGACCCCTCGCTGAATACTTCCGCGCCGGGTTTGGCGGTGCACCCTGTCCATAACTGGATCGGGATGGCTGGCGCGCTTGTGGCTGACGTAATGCTGCAATTCGCCGGAGCTCCGATCCTGGTACTACCAGTGATGCTGGCGATGCTGGGCGTGCGCTGGTGGAAGTCGCAGGCAGTGATCGCTCCGATGATGAAAGTGATCGGCGGAGTGGTGTTAATAGTGTTCACTCCGGCGATGCTTGCCATTCTGCCGTGGCGGATAATGTGGCGCGGAGCGGTGCCGATCGAAGGGCTCATCGGACGCATCGTTGGCGACTTCCTGCTGCACTACTTCAACATTACGGGCGCTTATATCCTCTCATTTGCAGCGGTCTCGATAGCGCTTTACATGTGCACTGCATTCTCGCTCGGCAATATACATCTGTGGATGCAAACGCGCTTTACATGGGTGTATGCTCTCCGCGACCGCTATCAAGATTGGATGGCCGCACGCAATCGGGCGAAGGCCGTCAAGCAAGCTGAAAATCTTGCAAAGAAGCTGGAGAAAGAAAAAGAAGCCCAGCGCGAAGTCAAACCTGTGATCACAACACAGCTATTACCTGCCAAGCGTGACATTATTCTTTCGGGATCTGCTCGCCTTGCAACTGCGACGAATATGAAAGCTGCTCCGGTCGAAGTCATGGATGAATCAAAACTCACCGGGATCGACCGTGCATTGGGATTGAGCAAGCCAGCTGCATCTGCAAAAAACACTGGCGCGTTCAATGATCCACTCGCGGATTACTCATTGCCTGCGATCACGGAAGCGATTCCGCCTAAGGCGCTCACAGTGAATCCTGATATTACGGCACGCCCAGATCTGATCGCGAAGCCGGCAAAGACCGTATTGCCGCGCGCGGTAGGTGATTTCAGGTTGCCTTCGACTGCACAGTTGCATCGTCCAGATGCGGCGCAGATGATCAACGAGAATGACCTTAAGTCGCTGGCAGAAGTCTTAACCGAAAAATGTGCAGAGTTCGATGTGATGGGGCAGGTCACGCACATCAATCCCGGCCCGGTGGTGACAACGTATGAGTTCAAGCCGGAAGCAGGCGTGAAGTACAACCGTGTAACGTCATTGGCGGAGGACCTCTGTTTGGCATTGAAAGCGGAAAGTATTCTCATCGAGCGCCTGCCGGGAAAATCGACGGTTGGCATCCAAGTGCCGAATGAAAAACGCGAGACGATCTTCTTGCGCGAAGTCATTGAGTCTCCTGAGTTCTCAGGAACGAAATCAAAGCTCACGCTGGCCATGGGCAAAGACATCAATGGACGCATTGTGACCGCCGACCTCGCCTCCATGCCCCACTTACTCATCGCAGGCAGCACGGGCGCAGGCAAATCCGTGGCTATCAATGCCATGATCATGTCGCTGCTCTATAAGGCGACGCCGCAAGAAGTGCGCCTCATCATGGTGGATCCGAAGCGATTGGAACTCGGCAACTACGAAGGCGTGCCGCACCTCTACACTCCCATCATCACCGAACCGAAGCTTGCCAGCTATGCGCTGCGCAACGCGGTACGCGAGATGGAACGCAGGTTGAAGTTGCTGGCGGAAAAGAGTGTGCGCAACATCGGACAGTACAACCAGCTTTTCGAAGGCATGACGCCGAGTCTTTTCGAGGCCGAAGAAGAACACAAGCCGCTGCCGTACATCGTGATCATCATCGATGAACTTGCAGACCTGATGATGCTCGACGGAAAGAATGTGGAAGAATCGATCACACGATTGGCGCAGATGGCACGTGCGGTCGGGATTCATCTGGTGCTTGCGACGCAGCGTCCTTCAGTGGACGTGATCACCGGGCTCATCAAAGCCAACTTCCCTTCCCGCGTGAGCTTCCGCGTGGCCACGAAGGTCGATTCGCGGACAATTCTCGATGCCAACGGCGCGGAATCCCTTCTCGGGCGCGGCGACATGCTCTACCTGCCCAGCGGCAGCTCTCGGTTGTTGCGTGTGCATGCTCCGCTGGTCACCGAGCGCGAGATCGCCAGCGTGGTGGAGTTCTGGAAGAACCAGGGCACGGCGCAGTATGAAGAGAAGTTCCTTGCGGCTCCCAAAGATGAAAACAACAAATCACTTCCCGGATTCGATGATGAAGATTCGGACGGCGAGAATGATGATCCGATGATGGAAGACGCAGTGCGCTTGGTGCTGGAGTTCGGTAAGGCGTCCACATCATTGTTGCAACGGCGATTACGTATAGGCTATGGGCGCGCGGCGCACCTCATCGACTTGATGGAGAAGGACGGCATCGTTGGCCCAGCGGACGGCCCAAAACCGCGCGAAGTGCTTAAGCGCCCTGATTGGCTCGGTGAAATGGCTGAATCACATTCATTGAATGGTTGATTTTTCATGCAAGACATAACGTTTCTTCCGTTCTACAATCAGGCGCGGTCTAGCGTGCCCAGGAGACGGAACGAATGGATCCATTCAGTGGTTTATTCATTCTTGCATTCATCGTGCTTTTCATCGGGGGACCCTATTTCTATGCGAGCCATGTGGGACGCAAGAAATCCAGGGAGATCGATGCTCTTCGGCAAGAGTTGCACGAGGTTTCTGCTCGAGTAGAGAAAATCAATCGAGTCTTGCAGGAACTGGAAAAGCGTGGAGTTGCGCCAGCTTCAGAACCGATCAAAACGGAATCCGGTGTGTCGGTGCCGTCTCCGATACAAGTAAAAATTGATAAGCCAGTTGAACAGCCCAAACCAGTTGTGGTTCCACCACTGCCTGCGCCGCCACCGCTTCCATCATCCTTCACGACATCACCAACCGTTGCGAAGCTCATTGAAAAGCACGAGGCGAAAGTCGTTTCTACTCCACAGCCTTCTGCGTTGCGCAAAGAATTCGCACCACTACCGATCCAAAATGAGATTGCAACAAGCGTTACAAAAGAAGCAGTAACTTCATCGGGGAGTGCAGGAGCTCCGGCCGCAACTCGAACGGTGGTACCCCCAGCGCAGACCATCGCTTCCGAAAAGAAGATCACGTACTCGATGGAAGAAAAAGTCGGCGCGAATTGGCTGGTAAAAGCAGGGGCATTGTTGGTCTTCTGCGGCGTTGTTGCAGGAGTTTCCATCATCTGGAGCCGCATTTCACCGGTCGAACGCGACATGTTGCTCTATCTCTTCGGTGGCGGCATGTTGTGGCTCGGCATCTTCCTGGAAAAACGGGCGAACTTTCTCATCATTGGGCGCTCGCTCATCGGCACCGGATGGGCGACAGTCTTCTTCACCACCTACGCGCTCTATCACGCGGACACTACAAGGATCGTTGATTCACTCGTAGTGGACATGGTGCTCATGCTCATTGTGGCTGCGGCGATGGTCTGGCATTCCCTGCGTTACAACTCACAGCTCTTGACGGGATTCGCCTTCCTGCTCGGTTTCTACGCCATCAGCGCCAACCATGGTACCGGCGCTGAAGGCGCTGGAGGATTGTTGGCTGGGCCTGTCCTGATCGCGGGGATGATTTACCTGGTTTTGGAACGCAGTTGGTGGGAGCTGGAAGTGTTCGGCATTCTCGCAGCTTATGTTACTCATTTCTTGTGGTTGCAACCGTTGGTGAAGACAAACGATCAAGGCGTGGTCATCCACTTCCCCGGGTATGAATACAGTGTGGCTGCATTATGTGTTTACTGGATGGTTTTCCGCGCGTCGTATGTACTGCGTCACGTGCGAAATACAGACGAAGAGAATGTCTCAACAGTTGCAGCCCTGCTCAATAGTTTCGCATTCCTCGCATTGATGAAGTTCCAGTCTGTGCATCCGGAATTGGCGTTCTATGCGTTGCTAGCACTTGGTTCAGTCGAACTCGTACTCGGCCAGATTGCGCAGAAGCGCGAACGGCGCATGGCGTTCCTTGTACTCTCGACGATCGGCATCTGCCTGCTTACGGCTGCGATACCGTTCAAGTTGGCTGAGCATCCGGGCAAGATGTCTTTGGTGTGGCTGGCGGGCGCCCAGGCATTCTTCTTCATCGGGATCAAAGCGGAGGAAGTGCTCTTCCGCCGCATGGGCAAGCTCATCTCGATGCTAGCGGCTTGCACTCTGGTGTTCACCACCGGATTCACATCCCTGCAAACGGTGATGGATAACCCGAACCTCACCGGGCCTGATGCAACGACCATCCACCTCATTGGCATTGCGTTCCTCATCTGCGCAGCGACACTGTGGATGAACGCACACGGCGCTGGACGCAAATGGTCGAATTTGTTTTTACGAGAATTCGATGCGGCTGCATTAGTCGTGCTTTCCTGGACCGGGGCAACACTGGCAGCCATCGGCGTGACCTTGATCACGCCGGATACCTGGCTTCCCGTTGGATACGCAGCACTTGCAGCCGCAATCGCGCTCATCGGCGAAAAGATGGAGGAGAAGCACTGGCTGGGACAATCCTTGGTGCTTTCTTTGGCTGCGGCTGCGAACCTGCTCTTCTCACATCCTGGATTCAAGCAAGAGTGGCATGGTGTAAAACTTGAGATCTATGTGGGAGCGGCAGTCATGGCACTGGTCTATCTCTGCGCTCGCTCGATGCGGCGCTCGGATGACACCATCGGCGAAGCTGCCGCGCCATTCCTGACATGGCTGGCTTCGTTGGTGATGACAGTGGTGCTCTACCGTGCATTGCCGGAGGTTTGGCGAGCACCGGCGCTCGCCATTTATGCGCTGGCAATAGTGATGGCTGTGCGAATCATCAAAGACCACGAAGTTGCTCGCCAACATATGGCCATGCAATCGCATGTGCTAGCGGCGGTCACATTCTGTTACACGTTCGCATTCAATCTGGTGGAAGTATATCGTGGAACCCCGATACAACTTTGGACGATCGCAATCTGTGCTGCTGTACTCTATGCACTCTCAAAGCTCACGGACATCGCCGAACTTGAATTGCCAGATTGGATGCCCAAGGCCCAATCGTGGCTGGCTTCCACACTCATAACGTGGTTGCTGTGGTATCAACTGAAGCCTGTATCCGTAGCCGTTGGGTGGGCGGTTTTCGGACTCATCATCTTCGAGATAGGGATCTGGCGCAAAGCCGGACATCTACGCTGGCAGGCATACATAGCATTTCTATGCAGCTTTATCCGGATATTCATTGCCAATATCGGTGCAGAAAGTGTTGCTGGGTCAGTGAGCCCGGTGGTGTACACGATCATTCCACTTGCACTGATCTATTACTACGCTTATTGGCGGCTGCTTGAGGCGGATGGCAACGATCTGGAAGAAGAAAGAAAGATCCATATTGCAGGTTGGTTGGCCAGTTTTGGCACACTGGCCATCGCGACAGTCATTCGTTTTGAGTTGAAGCCGGAAACGATGGTAGTGACCGGCTGGGCGGCTTTACTCGTCGCACTGATACTGACTGCATGGGTCACGGGACGCACAGTCTTCCTCTATCAAGCGATCGCAGGTGTAGTGCCAGTTGCATTCCGATTTGTCACATACAACCTGTACCACATCACTGCCAATGACGGGTCATTCTCTTCGTTGCTCTTCACAAATGAGAACGCGGTCGTAGTGCTGTTACTTCTCTGTCTGCCCGTGGCCTTCAAACTTCGCAATACTGAAGCTACTGATGATGCATTCGGTGGATTGGAACTAATTTCCCAACGTCCCGAACAAGTTTTCTTTTTTGCTCCGGTCGCGATGCTTGTATTGTTCCTACGCCAGGTGATGGATGGCGGATGGATCACGCTGGCCTGGGGAGTTGTCGCAATCACGGCATTCGTTTTCGCCCTCATTGTGGGGGAAAGAAGCTTCCGGTTATGCGGATTGGGATTGCTCGTTCTGTGTATCTTGAAAATCACGTTCTTCGATTTCTGGAACATGGCGACCGGTGAACGATTCGCGGTGCTACTTGGATTAGGTGTCATCCTGATGGTTGTAGGTGCCCTTTACGGCAAGAACCGTGACAAGCTGAAGGAATTGTTATGAAACGCCTGCTGATGTTGGTGATCATTGCAGGACTGGCCTGCGGTTCCATTTGGCTGGCACAACACAATAAAGTAGAAACCACAGTCGGCCCCAAAACCTTATTTGAGGCTGTGGCAGTAGGACAAAACGAGCTCACGCGGCTGCCGATGTCCGTCACACGTCTCAGTGATGCCGAAGAGATCGAGATCGGCGATGGATTGGCCTCGCGCTATGCAGCTTATTTTTCTTCCAGTGAATCTTCCGCGCGTGCAGAGCAGACGAAGATGGAAGATTATCTCGCCATAGTGGGACGCAATGTCTCTGCAAGGGCGCGGCGCAAGCTGCCATACAAGTTCCATTACATTCCGGACGCAAACTTCATCAACGCTTTTGCCCTGCCCGGCGGTCATGTCTTCATCGGCAAAGGTTTGATCCTGCTGATGGACAGCGAAGACGAACTCGCTGCTGTGCTCGGACACGAAGTTGAGCACGTTGACCATTACCACTGTGCCGAGCGTGTGCAACTGGAAGCCCGGCTGCGCCATGTTCCACTTTCAGGGTTGATCGAATTACCCGTGATGCTATTTCAAGCTGGATACACGAAGGACCAGGAGTTCGAAGCCGATAGCGACGGAGAGCGGTTGGCAGTTTGGGCTGGATATTCAGCGCAGGGCGCAGTCCACATGTTCGAAGCATTCGAGAAGATGGAGCGGGGCGATGTACATCCGGCAAAGAACCCGCAGCAAGAAGTATCGCGCGTGGCACTGCAATCGTTCAGCGAATATTTCCGTTCACATCCGAGGGCGGCTGACAGGATACGCAATATTCAAGATCTGATATCACGCGAGAATTGGCCGGCGAAAGAAGAACGGGACCTGCAATTGATACCTGCAAGAACTGTGATCAAGAACGATTGATTTGGTTCCCTGATCCATTGCCATTCGGGAAGAGGAAATTCAGAACCCGTCCTACGCGCTCACCCCATGAACGCTCGCTATGGACGCCGCCTTCGACCACGGTATATTGCAGGTCGTCGCCCAGCACCCATCCTTTGCGAACGAGTGCATCTCGCAAGGCGTTGGCATCTTTGAGGGTGCGTCCACCCTCGGCGGTGCCCATATCCAGCCATATCTTCACGCGTGGCTTGAGGAGCAGCTCATCCACAAATTCAATGATGGCCTTATTGCTCCACCAAACCGAAGGCGAAATGACCGCGAGCTTGCCGAATACTTCAGGATACTGCAGTCCGAGATAGATCGAGACCAATCCCCCGAGCGATGAGCCACCCAGACCGGTGTGCCATGCATCTTGCAATGTTCGGTAGGTCTGGTCGATGAATGGTTTCACTTCTTCCACGATCATGCGGCCGTAAAGGTCAGCCTGTCCGCCGCGTTTTTTCTGGTCTTTGACCGGAGTGTAGTCTTCGATACGGCTCGGCGTGTTGTAGATGCCCACGATGATGACCGGCTCGATCACCCCGGCTTTTGAGAGTGTTTCGGCAGTGTCATCCGCCTGCCAATCTTCGCCTTTCACGAATGCGGTGTCAGGGTCGAAGAGGTTCTGACCGTCATGCAGATAAAGCACAGGGTAATGCTTTTCAGGATGAGTCTCGTATCCACCGGGCAGATAGACGATGAGGTCACGATCTTCAGGCAGTATATGGGAGTGAAAATTCGCGTGCTTGCGCAGGTCGGTCTTGATCTTTGGGGCCACAGTTGGAGCCGTTGCCGTGGCGGAATGTTTCTCATCCTGCTCTAGTACAGTTGTGGATTCAGTGTGAAAGAATCGTCCGGACATTCGTTTGGCGGTGCTCCCCTGAGGTGTTTTACGGTTTTTCGCGGCGTTTGATTTTCTCTTCGTCATTTCACGCCTGATTGATTAGAGTATCAGGTTACGGATTTGTGACAACATTCCCAAAGTCATAGGCGTCCAACATGGAACAGCAATATCACAAGTGGTACTCAAACAACCTCGGCCACGATATGGAATTGCTCAAGTTCGGGCACGCGGGCGTGCCGGTGCTTGTCTTCCCCACTTCGATGGGCAAATACTTCGAATTCGTGGACCGGGGCATGATCGGCGCCATGGCGCACAAGATCGAGAATGGATGGGCGCAGTTCTGGTGCGTTGACTCGGTAGACGGTGAGAGTTGGTACAACAAGAACATCCATCCCCGGCACCGCATGGAGCGGCACATGGCGTATGAGCGGTATGTGCTGGAAGAAGTGGTCCCTCTCATCAAGCGCAGCAACAGCTCCCCGTGGCTAACCACACACGGATGCAGCTTCGGCTCCTACCATGCCATGAACTTCGCGCTGCGTCATCCAGATATCGTGACTGGATGTGTGACATTTGGCGGTGCGTTCGACATCTCCGGATTTCTCGATGGCTATTTCGATGAAGATGTTTACTTCAATAATCCGGTCAGCTATATGCCGAACATCACCGATCCTTGGTATTACGAGCGTTACGCACGCAACCGCTACGTGCTAGTGACCGGCGAACACGATATGTGCTGGGAGAAGAATGAACGATTTGCGGAGATCTTGCGGCAGAAATGGATTCCGCATGAATTCTTCGTGTGGAGCGACCGCACAGGACACGATTGGCCGTGGTGGCAGAAAATGGCGCAGGTGTATCTGCCGTAAAGCCTTCTGCCATCAGCAAAACCAACTCATGATATAGATGTCCTGATAAACAAAGAAAAACTCAATTTACTTTGCACCATTTGATTTTGCGGCCACTTTCTTTACTGCCGGGGGTGCTGGTTTCTCGCCAACATAGCTCACGCGCCAAACGCTCTTTGAGCCGTCATCGGTGAATATAAGCGAGCCGTCAGAGGCAACGGTGACACCTACAGGACGTCCCCAGACATCGGCGTCATCTGTGACGAACCCGGTAACGAAATCCTCATACTCGCCCGTGGCCTTTCCGTTCTTCATCACTACGCGGATGATCTTGTATCCACATCGCTTATCGCGGTTCCAGGAGCCGTGCTCGGCGGCAAATGCGTCACCGCGATACTCGGCGGGAAACTGCTTCCCGTTATAGAAGGTCATCTGCAAAGAAGCCAAGTGCGGCTGTAGCAGCACATCCGGCACAATGACTTTGCCTTTGAGCTCTGGATGCTTGCCCATGTGACGCGGGTCTTGGTTCGGGCCGATGTAATACCACGGCCAGCCATAGAATCCGCCGTCTTCCACGTGCGTAATGTAATCCGGGGGCAGGTTGTCACCGATCTCATCGCGTTCGTTCACAGACGCCCATAATTGGCCTGTATCCGGATGGATGGTGATTCCCACAGCATTGCGGATACCGGATGCGTAGATGCGCTCGCCAGTTCCATCAGGATTGAACTCGAGGATGTCAGCACGGCGGATCTCAGCGTCATCATCGCTGACATTCGAGTGTGAGCCGACGGAGACGAACATCTTTTTGCCGTCTTTCGTGAAGGCGATGTCGCGTGTCCAGTGGCCGCCACCAGTAAGACGTCCGCCGGAAGGGATGTTCGAAACGATCATCTCGGCCGGACCGCGGGCTTTGAGATCTCCGTTGCGGTAAGGGAACCTGACTACCGAACCTGTGTTGGCGACATAGATGTATTGCGGGTCTGGTCCGGGAGGATAGAAGCCGATTCCGAATGGTTGTGATAGATCTTTGGCATACACTTCGGGTGCAAATGTGGAGGCGGTCGCATCTTTCGTTGGCTGTCCGACGCCATGCAGTACCTTGATTTCATTGGCGGAACTGTCAGCGATGAAAATGTCGCCATTCGGCGCTGTACGGAGCAGGCGTGGAACGTTGAATCCGGTTGCGATGCGCTCGATCTTGAAGCCGGGAAGAACCACTGGCCATGCCCCATCAGGCTGTGCAACGACTTTGGGGATGTTCCTTGCGGACTCGGTTGAGTATGCCTTGGGCAGATCCGCAGCTGTGATCAGTCGGCGGACGCCGGGATGCTCTGTACGCCAATCGCCGTACGCAGCATCTCCTTTGAGTACAGGTTCAGCCTCTGATTTCTTCGCGCTCTTCTGCGCGTCACGGTTCTGCGCCTCGGTGTGTAAAAAAAAAGCTACGGCGAACACAGTGATCCCAATGATGACTGCAACACGGATTGTGGAGAGGCTGATGTTCTTCATTGTTCGAGATCCCCCTGTGACCGGTTCATACCCCGGTATTATAGAGCGTCATGAAAATCATTTTCAGATGCAATTGAAATATTATTGAGACCACTTCGCTGAATTATCTGCAAAACACCTGATAAAATAAGCGTTCCAACGCAATCATTGCAGAGGTGACACTCGTGAAGAAGATAGGCATTCTATACGGCATGGAGCGGACGTTCCCGCCAGCACTGGTCGAGCGCATCAACTCCATGAAAGTTCCTGGCGTGACAGCTGAAAACGTGAAACTGGGCGGCGTGAAGATGGCCGTGCCCAGCGGATACCGCGTGATCGTTGACCGCATCTCACAGGACATCAAGTTCTACCGTGCGTATCTGAAAAATGCCGCACTCAGCGGCACCATCGTCATCAATAATCCCTTCTGGTGGACGGCCGATGACAAATTCTTCAATTACGCTCTGGCGAAGAAACTGGGAGTGGCTGTTCCGAACACGGTGATCTTGCCGCACAAAGACCATCCGCCGGGAACGACGGATCAATCGATGACGAATTTGATGTATCCGCTGAACTGGGATGAGATCTTCGAGTACATCGGATGGCCGGCCTTTCTCAAGCCCTATGATGGTGGTGGGTGGCGTGATGTGCATCATGTCCACAATCAGGAAGAATTGTTCACTGCTTACAACTCCTCACGTGACCTTTGCATGACGCTGCAATCGGCTGTGAATTTCAAGGAGTACTTCCGCTGCTACGTCATCGGGCAGGAAAAAGTGAAGATCATGCAGTATGATCCGAGGGCGCCCCAGCATGAGCGCTACGTGAAGAACGGCCCGCCAGTGGATCCCAAGTTGCTCGCCCGTGTGGAACGTGATTCGCTCACACTCTGCCAAGCGCTCGGATACGACATCAACACAGTTGAGTTCGCTTGTGAAGACGGCATCCCCTACGCCATCGATTTCATGAACCCTGCGCCGGATGCGGACGTGAACTCCGTTGGCCAGGAGAATTTTGACTGGATCGTGAACGCCGTAGCTGAACTTGCAGTGAAAAAAGCATTGAGCGATGAGGACCCTGCAAGTGAACTGCGCTGGTCGGCATTCTTGCGCGGAGCGGATCTCCCTGCAAAGAAAAAAGCAGCGCCGAAGAAAACAGTAGTTAAGAAAAGCAGCAAGAAATAACGGCTGCAACGGTTCGCATTATGCCCAGAACTCCATCATTCACGCTCGGGATCGAAGAGGAGTATCAGACCATCGACCCCATCACGCGTGATCTTCGTTCGCACATCCAGAGCGAGATCATTCCCAAGGGCAAGCTGCGTGTGGAAGAGCGGATCAAGGCGGAGATGCACCAGAGCGTAGTAGAAGTGGGCACGGGCGTCTGCAAGAACATCAAAGAAGCAAAGGCGGAAGTTCGGCAGCTGCGAGGTGAACTCATAAAGCTTGCGCAAGAAAACAATTTGTTGCTTGCAGCAGGTGCAACGCATCCTTTTGCTGATTGGCGCACGCAGGACATTTACCCTGATGAACGCTATTCGCGTGTGGTCGAGGACATGCAACTCGTGGCTCGCTCGAACTTGATCTTCGGACTGCACGTGCACGTTGGCATCGAAGACCGCGAGACCACCATCCATTTGATGAATTCAATGCGCTATTTCCTGCCCCACTTGCTCGCACTCAGCGCGAACTCTCCTTTCTGGCTAGGCATGAATACGGGCTTGAAATCCTACCGGTGCAAAGTCTTTGACAAGTTTCCGCGCACGAACATACCAGACACATTCACTTCTTGGAGCGACTTCGAGAACTTCGTGCAGCTGCTCATCAAGACCAATTGCATCGATAACGCGAAAAAGATCTGGTGGGACATCAGGCCGCATCCATTTTTCAGCACGCTCGAAGTGCGTATCTGCGACCTTCCCATGCGTCTTGATGAAACGATTGCGATAGCAGCGCTCATCCAGGCCACACTGGTGAAGCTCTACAAGCTGCATGCGCGCAATCAAAGCTACCGCCAGTACAGCCGTGCGCTCATCATGGAAAACAAATGGCGTGCCTCGCGTTATGGCATCGAAGGCAAACTCATTGACTTCGGCAAGGAAGAAGAAGTGCCGGCGCACGCCCTCATCGAGGAGTATTTGGAATTTGTGGACGATGTGCTCGATGAACTCGATTCGCGCAAAGAAGTCAGCTACGTTCGCGAGATGCTCAAGATGGGTTGCGGCGCTGACCGCCAACTTAAAGTTTTCAAAGAGACCAACGACCTGAAGAAGGTCGTGGATTACATGGTGGAAGAGACCAAGGTCGGCGTGTTCGACCATGCCAAGATTCCAGTAAAATCAAATTAAGGAAAATCGCACATTGTCATCGCTTGCTTGCACCAACCTGCTCTCGCTTGCCGTTGATCCCGAGTACATTCCCGGAGCTCATAACGCTATCCATGTATGTCTTCGTGTGCAACAAAACGAACGGGTCACGCTTATCACGGATGAGGCTTCTAAAGATATTGCTGTCAGCCTTGCTGCGGAACTCGCTGCCCTTGGATGCGACTGGCAGGCGTTCGTTTTGGAGGATTTGGCGCCACGTCCATTGAAAACAATGCCACAGGCCGTACTGGATGACATGGAAAAGAGCCAGGTCAGCATCTTCTGCGTCAAGGCGCAGGAAGGCGAGCTGCCCACACGCATGCAGATGACGGATGTGGTCAACCGCCGACGCATCCGGCATGCGCATATGGTGAACATCAACCGCCAGATCATGCTGGAAGGCATGCGCGCTGACTTCCTCAAAGTTGATGCCATCAGCCAGAAAGTTGTAGAACTGGCGCGAAAAGCAAAAGTCATCCGTGTGACCAGCGCGGCGGGATCTGATTTCATCGCCGAGATGGAACCGGCTTACAAATGGCTGAAGACGAGCGGCATCATCAGTCCCGAGAAGTGGGGCAATCTGCCGGGTGGCGAATGTTTCACCACACCGCGCGAATGCAATGGGACATTTGTTGTTGACGGAGTTGTAGGCGACCACTTGTGCGAGAAGTATGGCAATTTGGTCGGCAATCCGCTGACGCTGAAGATGAAGGCCAATCGGCTGGTGGAAGCGACATCCTCGAACAAAGAACTGGAAAAGGATTTCTGGGATTACTGCCATACAGATGAGAACTCAGACCGCGTGGGAGAGTTCGCCATCGGCACGAACATCGAACTCAAACATGTCATTGGACACATTCTGCAAGATGAGAAGTTCCCGGGCATCCACATCGCATTCGGAAATCCTTATGGCGCACACACTGGCGCGGATTGGTACTCAGCGACGCATATTGATGTAGTGGGAACAAAGGCGAATATATGGCTAGACGAGGTGCAGATTATGGAAGCAGGTCGGTTCTTGATCCAAGCATAAAACCAACACCAAAACCTACCACAGAGGAAATGAGGAACACCGAGGAATAATTAAGAAGGTAGATTCTTTTTCTGAAGATCATTATTCACGGAACGCTTGATTCCATGTCTTAAATGCGGAACATTGAAGTTAATCAATAAGCCGACTGCCTTACCTGACAACTTCAAATACGTCAATACTTGAGCCCAGTGGACATTCAATACAGATTCCACAGATTTCAATTCTAGAACAACCATATCTTCCACCAATATATCGATCCTGAATTCACCTTCAAGTTCAACGCCTTCGTAGTGTATCGGTACAGGTTTTTGCTGTTCTACTTTGAATCCGATAGTCTTTAATTCGTAAACTAAACATTTCCCATAAACACTTTCCAACAAGCCAGGGCCGAGTTTCGAATGCACTTTCATTGCACAGCCAATAATTTTCCTCGTGATGTCATCTTCAATCATTAATCGCCCTCTCTTCATGAAAATAAAATCCTCAGTGACCCTCATTTCCTTCTTTCCTCTGTGGTAGGTGTTGATTTGATTTACGCCCAGTACGTCCGGTCCAGTGTCCGGTATTGAATCGCCTCGGCGATATGCTTCGAGTCGATCTGTCCTCCTCCATCTAGATCCGCTATCGTCCGTGCGACCTTCAAGATGCGGTCGTGGGCTCGGGCGCTGAGCCCTTGCTGTTGCATGGCGCGTTCGAGCATGCGTTCGCACTCGGATGAAAGCTCGCAGTACGTCCGTATCTGCCGCGTGGACATCTGGGCGTTCGAATAGATCCGCTCGCCAGCAGCGGCGAATCGGTCGAGCTGCAATGCGCGGGCATTCAGCACACGATCACGGATTTGCACAGAACCTTCCGGCGCCGCTCCACCGCGCAATTCTTTGTAAGGCACTGCTGGAACATCAATATGGATGTCCACGCGGTCGAGCAATGGGCCGCTGATCTTGGCCACGTAGCGTTGTATGATGGGCTGAGTGCAGTGGCACTCACGCGTCTTGTCATTGAAAAATCCGCATGGACACGGGTTCATTGCTGCTGCCAACATGAAACGCGCAGGAAATGTCAGTGACATCGAAGCGCGAGCGATGGTCACTGTGCCGTCTTCAAGCGGTTGGCGCATCACTTCGAGCACATTGCGGGGGAATTCTGGTAGCTCGTCTAGAAACAACACACCATGATGTGCAATGGAGACCTCGCCGGGGCGTGGAATGATGCCTCCACCGATGAGACCCGCGTCAGAGATCGTATGGTGTGGCGCACGGTATGGGCGTGTGCCTACAAGCCCCGCTCCAGCCTCTAGCACCCCTGCAACGCTGTGGATCTTCGTGGTCTCGAGTGCTTCATCGAATGTAAGCGGCGGCAGGATCGTTGGAATGCGTTTGGCCAGCATGGTCTTGCCACTGCCGGGCGGACCGATCATGAGGATATTGTGTCCACCGGCACACGCGACTTCCAGCGCGCGCTTGGCAGCGTGCTGGCCGCGGACATCCTTGAAATCGACCGTGAACTTCTGCACCTCATTGAGCAGTTTTTCAGTGTCAACAGCAATCGGCTCTGGACTGACTCCGTTGTTCAACAATTGGACGACATCTAAAAATGATTTCATTGGCAGAACATCAATGCCTGAGACAACAGCCGCTTCTTTTGCATTGGCTTCTGGCACAAGCAACCTTTTGGCTCCTGCGCGTTTTGCGGCCACGGCAATGGGCAATGCTCCACGGATAGAGCGCATAGTGCCATCGAGCGAGAGCTCACCCACCATGATGGTTCCGGTGAGATCGTGCAAAGTAAGCCCGCCATAGGCCCCAAGAATTCCAATGGCAATGGGCAGATCGAAGCCTGAACCTTCTTTCTTGATGTCCGCCGGGGCGAGATTGACTGTGATGTGAGTGTTGGGCACGTCATACCCGCAATTACGAAGCGCAGAACGGACACGCTCTTTGCTTTCTTTCACACTGACGTCGGGTAGACCCACCGTCATGAAGATATCTTTGTCGGTTTTCACAGCGCTGACGTCCACCTCAACCTCGATGATGTTGGCGTCAATGCCGAACGTGGAAGCGGAGTAGGTTTTATAGAGCATGGTGTCCTGACTGGGCTGCGCGTAACAGCCGTGAGATGGGCGTTCAAGTAGTAATGAGGGCGCAGAGTAACAGAATGGAATGGGGTGTGCGCGTCCGGTACAATTTTGTTCCGGTTCCGGAACACCGAGTTTTTGGCGCCGAACCTGGCACAACAATCCCGAACACACGATGAAAACTGCCCTCACCGCCGCCGCCCTGATCACACCCACTAAGAGGCTGGAAAACGCTGTTTTGGTGATGGAAGACAGCAGAATTGAGGCCGTGGGCACCCGCGATCAGATCGCCATTACTCAAAGCATGAAACATGTGGATTTTGGTGATTCCGTGCTAGCGCCGGGGTTCATCGATATGCACATCCATGGTGCGGCTGGACACGATGTGATGGAAGGCACCAGTGACGCTTTGACCGCAGTAGAGACACTATTGGCTGCCCATGGCGTGACCAGTTACTGCCCTACGACTGTTACTGCTCCTATGGATAAGACCTTGGCTGCACTTGAGCAGCTCGGTCGAAGTATAGGTGACGCATCTAAACATGCGGGAAAAGTCAGGGCTCGGCCGGTTGGCATACATCTGGAAGGGCCGTTCATCTCAACGGCGAAATGTGGCGTACACCCTATTGCGGACATCACCGCACCAACCCTCGTGCTCTTCGACCAACTGTGGAATGCATCACAAGGCAGTGTTCGTGTGATGACCATTGCGCCAGAGCTGTCGGGAGCAGAAGAGGTCATTCGAGAAGCATCAAAACGTGGTGTGTGTGTAAGCCTTGGTCACTCAAATGCGCTAGCTGCAGAAACACAAAAAGCCATCGCCGCAGGCGCTGCGCACGTAACGCATACATTCAACGCAATGCGTCCACTCGACCATCGCGAACCGGGGATCCTGGGGGTAGCGTTAAGTGATTCTGGGCTCACTGCGGACATCATTGCCGACGGTGTCCACGTTGCCCCTGAAATCTTGCGTCTCTTCCTCGCATGCAAGAAAGATGATGGTGCTGTGCTCATCTCAGACGGCATCAGCGCGACCGGAATGGGCGACGGAAAGTTCAAACTCGGTACCATCGAGGTAGAAGTACGCGGAATGGAATGCCGCGCAAACGGAAAACTTGCCGGAAGTGTGCTGACACTGGATCGTGCTGTCCGCAACGTTATGCAGATCTCTCAGTGGAAGCTTGAGCGTGTAGTGCGGCTGGCAACACTGAATCCGGCGCGGATATTGGGTATTACAGACCGCAAAGGCTCACTCGCTCCGGGTAAAGACGCGGACATTGTCGTACTGACTCCGCATGGCGAAATTGTAAAAACGATCATTGGCGGAGTGGGAGCTTGAAGACCCGTGAAGAATAAAACCAAGAACGATAAGCTCGATCCAAAGTTCAAACATTTCATGTTGCAAGAGATCTACGCCCAACCCCAAGCAGCGATGGAAGCGGTTACGCACTATTTGTCCCCTGAGAACCAAGAGAAAGCCATCGCAGGGATAGCTCTTGATGAAAAACATCTGCGAGAGCTTGAGCGTGTAGTGATCCTCGCCAGCGGCACCAGCCGGCACGCAGGCATGGTGGGCGAATTCATGATCGAGCGGTTGGCGAGACTGCCAGTGGATGTGGATTTCGCCAGCCAATACTGCTACCGCGATCCGCTGGCAGAACCGAATGGACTCGCAGTTTTGCTCAGCCAGAGTGGCACGACCGCCGATACATTGCTCGCATTATACGAAGCCAAGGCCAAAGGCGCACGCACCATTGCCATCTGCAATGTTGAGGACGCTCCACTGGCGCGAGAAGCCGATGGAGTTCTCTATACACATGCAGGAAAGGAAATTGCTGTGGCGGCGACCAAGAGTTTCACGGCGCAACTGACCGCGCTCTTTGCATTGGGTGTCCACTTAGGACACACTCGCCGCACACTCACGACACACGAGACCCGAGAACATTTGGATTCGCTGATGCAGCTCCCGGAGAAGATCGAAGCTGCATTGGGGTGCGGCGAACTTACCCACAAGTGCGCGGTTTCAATGAAAGACGCAACATCATTCCTCTTCCTCGGGCGCGACATTTCGTATCCCATTGCGCTGGAAGGCGCATTGAAGCTGAAAGAAACCTCGTATATCCATGCAGAAGGCATGCCCACTGGCGAAATGAAACACGGTCCGAATGCGATGGTCGATGAAAGGATGCCCGTGGTCATGTTGCTCACGCGAAACGCGATGGATGCGGGTTCGAACTTGCGATGGGAGAAATCGATGGTATTGCTCGAGCAAGTGGCAGCGCGCGGAGTGCACGTCAATGCTGTGGCTTGCATGGAGGATGCAGAAGCAGTTGCAAAGCATGCGGCCATGGTCTTTGCGGTTCCTTCTGCTCCGGCTTTGTTGTTGCCGGTGCTTGAGATCATTCCGCTACAACTGTTGGCATATCACATTGCCGTGCTGCGGGGCGTGAATGTGGACAAACCGAGGAACCTGTCGAAGTCCGTAACGGTCGAATAGGGATTGTTAGAATTCACTTTATAGTATAAAGTAACAATGCAACCCGTACAAAGGTGAACTCCCCAAGAATGTCTTCTGCAACAAAACACGCCACACCTGCTGCGTTCGATCGCAAGGAAGCCGAGCTTTATAAGCTGCTCGACGCCAAGCACCTTCCTCGCCACATCGCCATCATCATGGACGGCAACGGCCGCTGGGCTAAATCGCGCTCAATGCTGCGTATTGAAGGCCACCGTTCTGGCGTGGAAGCTGTGCGTTCAACAGTGGAGACGGCTGCGCACATCGGCATTCCGTGGCTCACGTTGTATGCGTTCTCAGTGGAAAATTGGAAGCGGCGACCCAAGACCGAAACATCGTTCCTCATGCGATTGCTGGTGAAGTATCTGGAACTGGAAATCCCCACGCTGGATAAGAACAACATACGGTTGCAGTACATCGGGCGCGTGTGGGAGTTGCCGGATGACGTCCAGAAGAAAATGCAATGGGCTGAGGAAGTGACTTCGAAGAATACTGGCATGGTGCTCACGCTCGCACTCAACTATGGTTCCAGGTCAGAGTTGGCCGATGCATTCCGATCTATAGTGCACTCTGCCGCTAAAAACGGTGGACTTGCGCATCTACTCGAAAAAGATGCACTGAACGAAGAGACCATCTCGAAACATCTCTATACCTCGCATTTGCCTGATCCTGATCTCGTTATCCGAACCAGCGGCGAGATGCGTCTTAGCAATTTTCTACTCTGGCAGGTGGCGTACTCCGAAATCTATGTGACCGAGACACTGTGGCCTGATTTTCGCGGCAAGAACCTGCTCGAAGCCATTGCGGATTACCAGAAGCGCGAGCGCAGGTATGGTGGGATTGGAAAGGCATAACACAAATTCAGCCATACAGAGTTCCTGCTGAATCATGTCAATCTTAATAGTATGATTGTTGGTCGTTAAAGACGCTTCATCACGGATCTTCCATACATGAAACGTGTCATCACTGCTGTCGTACTGATCGCGCTAGTGCTCTGGGCGCTTTTCAAAGCTCCGCTCTGGGTGCCATGGCTCTTGAGCATGGCAGTAGCTTTGCTTGCACAGGAAGAATATCTATCCATCCTTGAGCAATACCAACTGGAACCATCGAAATGGATCCTCCGTTTCTTCAGTTTTATGGCATTCGCTTCCGCTGTCATCGGACGAACGTCGTTGATCGAACAAAAAAGAATGGACAGTTGGACTGGCATAGTGCTTTTTTTTGCCATTTACACTATGCTGTGCGGAATCGCACTTTTGATTGCAGCATTACAAAAAACGGACTTCAAGAAGTCCTTCCTGAGTGCGGCGGCCACGTTTTTTTCCACGCAATACATCGTTTTGCCCATGCTCTGGCTCGTGACTATGCTGGATTTCAAAGATGGCCAATTTTGGGTGTTTTTCACTTTGCTCATTGTATGGAGTGGCGATATTTGTGGGCTCTACGTTGGAAAGCAATTTGGGAAAAAGCCATTGGCGCCGCGGATCAGTCCCCAGAAAACTTGGGAAGGTACGTACGCTTCCGTCGCTGGATCTATGGCGGCAGGAACCATCTGGTTCGTTGTTTGCTACCGGCAAATTGTGCCGGTGCAACCACCGTTGTTCGAACATATCTTCAACATTCTAGGCATGGTGGATACAAATGATTTCCTGAAGCGATTGGTGGCGATCATGTTTTACTCAGCCATTGTCAATATATTCTCCCAGTTCGGGGACTTAGCGGAGTCCATGTTGAAGCGCGGAGTTGATATGAAAGACTCCGGCACCATATTACCGGGCCATGGAGGAATGCTCGACCGCATTGACGCCTTGTTATTTGCTATTCCGGTCGCGTATCTGATTCGCATCTTTTAATTCCGCGCCATTCGCATGAACCCTTTCTTGGACATTTACAATGTTAACTGTGAAACACCTCGCCATTCTCGGCTCGACCGGATCCATCGGCCACTCTACGCTCGATATCTGTGCGCAATATCCTGACCGTTTCGTTCCAGTCACGATGGCGGCTGGCAGCAATATCGATGTGGCTTTCGAGCAGTGTAAGAAATGGAAACCGAAGGTCATCTCCGTGGCTACGGAAGAAGGCGCGGCCAAGCTGTATGAAAAGTTGGCCAAAGCCCACCATCGCGAGACAGAGATCGTCCACGGCGCAGCGGGGGCGGTAAGAGTTGCCACGCATCCAGATGTGGATTTCGTAGTCAGTGCCATCGTAGGCGTGGCCGGACTTGAAGCGACATATGAAGCCGTGAAAGCCGGCAAGAGCATTGGCCTTGCGAACAAAGAGTGTCTGGTCGCTGCCGGAGAGTTGATCACAGCTGAGGCACGCAAGTATGGCAAACCGCTTCTTCCCATCGACAGCGAACACAACGCCGTACACCAGTGTCTGCGCGGCGGTCGCATGGACGAGGTCACATCTGTCTGGCTCACAGCCAGCGGCGGACCGTTCTTGCACACTCCGAAGTCAGAGTTCGATGCCATCACCGTTGAGCAAGCGCTCAACCATCCCACGTGGAAGATGGGAAGGCGTATCACGATCGATTCCGCGACATTGATGAATAAAGGCTTTGAGGTCATTGAAGCTTGCCGGCTCTTCAATCTGCCAGCAGCGCAGATCAAGGTGATCGTGCATCCACAGAGCACCATCCATTCTATGGTGGAGTTCAACGACGGCAGCATCCTGGCGCAGCTCAGCGTTACGGACATGCGTCTGCCGATTCTGTACGCACTCACGTATCCCGACCGCATCGAAAGTGGATTGAAATTCAACGTACTCGACCTCAAGCGACTCGACTTCCATCCACCGGATCTCGACAAGTTCCCTTGCCTGCGACTGGCTTACGAAGCCGCTGAATCAGGAGGATCGAAATCCATCGCATTGAATGCCGCTGACGAGGTCGCCGTGGCCGCGTTCCTTGAGAAACAGATCTCATTCAAGGACATTGCCCGCCTCGTGGAAGACGTCATGAACGAGACTTCACAGTCGCATCCGGCTACGATCCGGGCGGTATTAGCCTGCGACCATGATGCGCGCGAAATGTCGCGAAAGTGGATCGCGAAACAAACTATGAAACCCGTTCCAAGCGTGAAATAAGTTTGGTTTGGGGTTTCTGCATTGATGTTACTAATGTACGGTCACATGCATCCCGTATGTTTGTTGAGCATCAAATAAGTTAAAGTAGTAGAAAGAAGTAATTCATAGGAATTGGGTCATCGAAATGTCCATCACTGCCATCATCGTTTTTCTGACCATCCTCGGTATCATGATCTTTTTTCATGAGCTTGGGCATTTTATCGTCGCGCGACTGTGCGGTGTACGAGTCAATGTTTTCTCCATCGGATTCGGCAAAAAGATCCTGCAATACAAATATAAAGACACGGTTTATTGCATCTCGATATTCCCCTTGGGTGGTTATGTCCTCATGGCGGGTGAGAACCCAATGGAGGAAAAAACCGGTGATCCCGGTGAGTTCTATTCCCATCCCCGATGGCAGCGTATTTTGATCGCTTTAGCCGGACCGGTTGCCAATGCTGTGTTGGCAGTCGTGATATTGACCGGTCTGTTCATGTTCCATTATGAGTATTACCCGACGAATGATGCCCCTACCATCATTGGTCATTTGGATAAGAATGGCCCGGCTGCACAAGCCGGATTGATGGAAGGCGACAAGATCGTCCGCATACAGGAATATGACAACCCTGTTTGGGGTACTACGTTCGATACATTGATCAAAGACAAATTGACCCATGTCACCCAGATTCCGCTGCAGGTAGTACGGGGTGACAAGTTGATGCAATTCACCGTCAAAGGCGATGACCAGGGAGATGGACCCATTTATTTGGGTATCGCCCCACAAGAAGATACGTACATCACATCCATTGATACGGACAAACCGGCCTATCTATCAGGCATGAGGCTCGGTGATGAGATCAAGAGTTTGAATGATACCCCGGTCAGCAATATCACAGAGGTCATTGTATTCCTGCAAAAGAATGGCGATAAGAATGTGACGGTCCAGGTCGTCCGGAATAATGCGCCACTCACATTTTCCGTCAAACCTTTCTTTGACAAAACCGGAAACCGTTACCGCATGGGCTTTGGAAATTCCTACCGCGTGGATTACAAACATCTTCCATTCAAGGATGCATGGCAAGAATCGATCAAAGAAAATGAACGGTCCCTCGGTTTTGTTCTGCTCTCACTGAAGAGCTTGACGACCGGTCACGCCTCCATCAAGCAGTTCTCTGGTCCCATCGGAATGGCACAGCAGACGACAACCGTGTTGCAACAGAAAGACTGGCTGTACTTTGTCTTCATGATGATGGCGATGATCAGCATCAATCTGGGAGTGATGAACCTGCTTCCCTTCCCTATATTAGACGGCGGAATGATCGCCATCACATTGCTGGAGAGCCTGATCCGGCGCGACATGAACCAACAGTTCAAGGAGCGGATCTATCAGGTGGCGTTTGTGATGATCATTCTGTTCACGGTCGTGGTCATGTATAACGACATCTTAAAACTACCCGTCGTCACAAAGTTCCTGCAATAAACAGGAACAGATACCCCGCAGCAATTCTGTTAAAATCATTGAATATGGCTGAGATTCAACGTCGCAAGACACCCACAGTAATGATCGGAAAGGTGCGTGTTGGCAGTGGTGCTCCGGTGATGGTGCAGTCCATGACCAATACGGATACCGCTGACATCCCCGGCACCATCAAGCAGGTGGCTGCGCTGGCGCGCGCTGGCAGTGAAATCGTGCGCGTGACCGTGAACAATGATGAGGCCGCCAAGGCCGTTGCACCGATCGTGGAAGGCCTGGCGAAGATGGGCCTGGATACACCGATCGTTGGCGACTTCCATTACAACGGACATCTACTCCTCACCAAATATCCCGAGTGCGCGCAAGCGCTGGCGAAGTACCGCATCAATCCCGGTAATTGTTCCATCGGCAAAAAAGATGATGTGAACTTCAGCACCATGATCAAAGTCGCAGTGAAAAACCAGAAACCTGTCCGCATCGGAGTGAATTGGGGCTCACTCGACCAGGCACTTCTCACTCGCATGATGGACGAGAACTCAAAGCTCGCCGAACCACTCGATGCCCGCGATGTGACCATGGAAGCCATGATCGTGAGCGCGCTCGATTCCGCTGACATGGCCATCAAATACGGGCTACGCAAAGATCAGATCATCCTGAGCGCGAAGGTCAGCGGAGTGCAAGACCTGCTCGACGTTTACCGCGCGCTCGCTGGACGCTGCGATTACGCACTGCATCTTGGATTGACCGAAGCCGGTATGGGTGCAAAAGGAATCGTAGCCAGCTCGGCTGCGCTTTCGCCGCTTTTACTCAGTGGCATCGGAGATACCATCCGCGTTTCACTCACACCGAAACCCGGCGGCGACCGCACAGAAGAAGTGCTGGTCGCGCAACAGATCCTGCAATCCATTGGATTGCGTAGCTTCACGCCACAAGTTACGGCGTGTCCCGGATGCGGCCGGACTACATCCACATTCTTCCAGGAGATGGCTGAACAGATCCAGACCTACACACGGGAAAAAATGCCCGCGTGGAAGGAACGCTACATAGGCGTAGAAGAGATGAAGCTTGCTGTAATGGGATGTGTGGTGAACGGTCCGGGCGAATCAAAGCATGCGAACATCGGCATTTCGTTGCCAGGCACTTTCGAAGAACCGAAAGCTCCAGTTTATGTTGATGGACGTCTTTTCATCACTCTTAAGGGCGACCACATTGTGCCTGAGTTCATCAAGATCCTCGATGATTATGTGGATTCGCATTATTCAGCGCGGAGTGAGCAGAAAGAACTGCAACCTACATCGAAATGATCCTTTGAACAATATGAAAGGCACGGCGCTGGATCACAGACCGTGCCTTTTTGCTTTCTCCCGAACTTATGTATGTTGTTCTGCTGCCCTGCTCTAGGATGGCGAGGAGTCGGACTATGTTTGACCTGCACACGATTGCAAGTACGTATCTGTGATGCTCGTGGAACGGTGGATCAAATGACCAGTTTGAAGATTCCGAACGCAGCCACTGCCCACGCTGAGAAACAGACGGCCCAGATCGTCACGCGGACTCCTGCGCTGTCCATCAAGCGGTTGTACTGGCCTTCCATGAACTTTTCCATTTGCTTTTCCTTTCTGTTGCCTTGTTTTGCTTTTTTACAAACTGTGCTGTTTTCTATCAGACGCTGCCCCTGTGAAAGGGTTAGCTTTTTTCTTTTGATGATGTTGATACGTGGTAACGATTCGTCTGGTTCCGTGAATGTTCGATGAACAACAATCAAGAATCATCAATCATAGTTGCATTTCTTCAAACATCAGTTGCCCCAGATCATGCGTACGATCATTTCTCCCCATTGCAGTACCGTTGTCGCCGCGTGATAACTAGTGGAAGAAAGTACATGCCGGAGTGAAGAATCATCAGCGCTGTGTCCGCTGCCTGCAGTAAGGTAATACATCAATACCCACATCAGACAGAACGGGATGGCGAACAGGTCTGAAGCGTAGAACAAACGGTCGGCATCGAATGGTTGCTTCTCTGTTCGGCCATTCGAATTCACGGTGCGTATCGGTGATTTCGGTACAAGATACAACCCGCGTTCCTTCAATTGCGGATCCGCAATCGGCGCAAACGCTTTTCTGCGAGCTGAGGAATCGTGCTTCATATTAGTAAGACCCGACTTTCTGGAAAAAGTTACCTTGAAAAATCGCCCCGCCCGCAAAATTCTTCAAGCGGGGCGAATCATGGTCATCCAAAAAAGCGGCGTTGGAACGAGTGAAGAAATACTCAAGCCGTCAAAGCTTTACGCGACTTGATCTCATTCAACAAGCGTTCGACTTCATCCTCTTTTTCCATCTTGGCAAAGCGGTCGTCGATGGAGTCTGAATGCAGGACTTCCACCTTCGCGTGGCCCACGGCTTCTGCGTGCGCCACCTTGCGTTCCATGCGCGCAAAGCCTGCGTGTTTGGAATGTGAGTCAATGGCCAACTGCGCGTCACTCGCTTTACCCATAGTGCGGGCGCGGCGATGTGTGGCAATGAGCAGATCGCAACGGCTCTCAGCTTCGCTGAGTTTCTGTTCCAGTTTGCGCAGGGCTGATTTCAGGTTCTCAACCTGCACTTTTTGGTCAGCAACCTGTTGATCGAATCCCGCGGCCATCTGCTTGTAGCTGATGGACCGCTCGATCGCGGCGCGCGCCATGTCGTCCTGCTTCTTGGTGACGGCGAGTTCAGCTTTGCGCTGCCACTCAGCTTCCTTGTCTGTGTTCTCTTTCTGCTTCTTTTCGAGCAGGTGCTGGTCGGCGATGGCGATGGCCACCTGCGTCTTCACCTGCATCATCTGGTTGTGCATGTCGAGTATGAGTTGCTTTAAGACCTTCTCAGGGTCCTCCGCCTTCTCCACCAGATCATTCAAGTTCGCTCGTATCAGTGTGCTTACCCGTTCCAAGAGTGCCATGTTAGTGCTCCTTTGTTTTGACGATGCTGCTTTCGTTCAGTTGACTGACTCCCATTGAAGAAGCCCGGCTGGAACAGTATGTCCCAGCCGGGCTGCGTGTCACTTGCCTTCCTTCGCAGGTTTCACGGAAGAAGGATTTTCTGTTTTGTCGCTGATCTGCTTCACTTTGCCCATCAGCTCACTCATGCTCATGCCGCTCAAAGCCTCGAACAATGCAGGGACTTGCGCAGCCATTTTCGCCATGTCGCCGGTGATCTTGTTGACTCCGGCGGCGCTGTCATTACCGGTGCTGACGATGGTGATCTTGTCGATCTGGCTCAGTGGTGCGGACATCGCTCGCACGATCTCAGGCAGACTGGTAATGAGCTTATCGACCACCGCGGCCTGGTTGTACTCCTGATAGGCCTCGGCCTTGATGTTCATGGCCTTGGCTTCGGCCTCACCTTTCTTGAAAATGATCTCGGCCTCAGCTTCACCCTGTGCACGGATGGCGTTGGCGCGTCCATCCGCTTCAGAGATCTGGCGTTGACGTTCGGCAGCGGCGAGTTGTTCGATACGGGCACGCTCGATCTCCGCGCCTTTCAGTACGTTGGCGATCAGTTCCTTTTCATGGCGCAAGATCTCGGCTTCTTGCACTTTGATCTGTGCTTCTTTCTCGATCTGCTGCACTTTTACAGATTCCGCGATCACCTGTTGTTGCTGTACGTTGACCTGGATCTCATACGCCTTGTCCGCCTGCGCCTGTTGTTTCTTGATCATCTCGGCGTATTGCGCCTGTTTAACCTCGAGATCTCTCTGCGCTTCGGCCTGTTTCGCCATGCTGAGCGTTTCCGCGAGAACGCGTTCCTGGTCAGCCTGTGCTTTGGCCACAGCGGCTTCCCTCGTGGCGATCGCGCGCCGCATAGCGGTGTCGCGTTCGGCTTCTGCAGTGGCAACATCAGCATCGCGCTTGATGCGCGCAACGTCAGGCCGACCCATGTTGGTGATGTACTCGTTCTTGTCACGGACCTCCTTGATGGTGAAGCTGATGACTTCCAGTCCCATCTTGGTAAGGTCGTCGGCGCAAGTAGACCGCATGCGGTCACCGATCATCTCCGGTTCCTTCACAATCTGCTCAACCGTGAGTTGGCCGATGATGCCGCGCAAATGTCCTTCCATCACCAACCGGATCAGGCCTTCGCGCTGTGCCGGCGTCTTGGTCAGGAACTGTTCGGCGGCAGTGGTGATGCTGACTTTGTCAGATTTCACCTTGATCTGTGCCACCGCTTCCACGGTCACCGCCACGCCCTGGTTCGTATAGAAGTCATTCTGTGGCGCGACATCGAATGACATCAATTCGAGCGAGAGAGATTTATAGGTCTCCACCACAGGAAGGATCAACGTGCCTCGGCCGATCACGATCCTTGTCCCGAACATGCCATAAACGATCAGGGCTTCATTGGGCCCTGCTTTGCGATACCACGATGTGATTGTGAACATCATGAAGATCGCAAGCATCACCACAGCACCTGCCCACATCATCGGACTCATAAAGTCCCCCTTTCAAAAATGGACGAACGCCCGTCCCCGCCTGCGGCTATAGCCGCGCTTCACATCCCGGTAAACTCTTCCCAACGTTTCACTATCGCGATACCTTTGTCATACGCCGTTACTACAACTTCAGAACCTTTCTCGAGCGGGGATGCATCTTCTGTTCGCGCTGCACAACTCCGCCGTGTACTTTGCTGTTCATACGTTAATTCGCCGGTGCCCTGTTGCCCGGCGCGAATTCCAATGGTGAGACATCCGACCACACCCACCATTTCAAAATCCGCCTGGTCCAACGGCTTCTCATACGCAAGTATTGAACGCATGAACCAGTACACGGCCCCACCACCGATGACCCCTCCCACAACGCTGGCTACGATTGCAAGCAGCAAACCGAAGCCGTAATAATGTGTAGACAAATATCCCGTGGCCCCGAACCATGCCAGAAAGATCACTATGGTTGGATAATTGAATGGCGAAAGATGCCCAACTTCGACCGCTGGCGATGTATCCCCAGAAGGCGTTTCCGTGGCCATTTTGGACGGCAGCTTTGATGGCAGTTTTGACGGCAGCTTGAAACCGACCTGTGGTGAATGTCCCCCGCCCTGCCCGAAATGAGGCAAGTGAAGTTTGTGGGGGAGATTGAAATGGAACCGCGCCGCCAAGAATGAGAACAGGCTCAACGTGGACCCCACCCAAAAACAGACCAGAAAAAAGTCTTCCAGTTTCATGACTTCCCTCGCGAATACTTCAGAACGTCTTTTACATCAGCAGCAACAACAATTCATGACAACAAACTGCGTCCGGCTGCGGCCTCGATGGCCGTGGGTGTGGTGGAATTCGTGCGGCTGCCAGCCTCAAAATGCGGTTTCAACACCTGCATCAGGCGGTCAACCAAGTTCGGTGTCTCAAGGATCGCGCCGAGCAACACAGTGGCTTTGCGGGAATCCTCATGGCGCGCGATCGTGAGCAGCGCCTCGCTGACATCAGGATCGCGCTGGAAGCGCTCTGCCCCGCTGATGAGCCATAGGTCGTACTTGTCCTCTTGCGACTGCACATCACTGATCAGCTCAGAACTGTACCCCTCGGGATCGTCGACCAAATACCCTGGGTGGACCTTGAAGAACTTGGCCAGCAGCATACGCGTGGTGTTCGTCAGGTGTGGACGCGCACCGCTTTCGATCTGCGAAAGATAACTCTGGCTGATGGCATGCTTCATCTCCATCTTGACCGCACGCGCCAACTCTTGTTGTGTGAGTGCACGGCTCATGCCTCGCAGGCCACCTTCTACTTCACGCAAGTAACGGATCTTCTCACCGAGCTTCATGGTTTTTCGCCTCGAACCGCGCCGAAGTTTACTGCTCCTAGCGCGATTGCAATTTGTTATCGACATATTACGGATTGCGATTTAACTTGTCAAGCAAAATAAAGCGCGATTACCTTGTTTATTTTCAATGGTTTATGGATGGCTGTGGAAATCTACAGGGGTGGAAGTTGTTAATTTGAACTACTAGTTTAGCTTCGAACCAAGATCGAACACGACGCAGGACATTACGCCTTGTTGATCTGCTTCACGGCTTCCAGCGCAGAACCGGTTTGCGATTAGCGCTGGCTTCGTCGAAGCGATCCACACGCGTTGAGTGCGGCGCGTTCAATATGATGCTGGCATCCTCTTCCGCCTCGCGCGCGATGCAACGCATGGCATCGATGAACAGGTCGAGTTCTTCTTTGGGTTCGCTCTCCGTTGGCTCGATCATAATGGCACCATGGTCAGGCACGATGAGTGGGAACGCGGTTGTGTAGGGATGGAAGCCGTAATCCATCAATCGCTTGGCGATATCACCGGTCTTTACTCCATGTTCGGCCTGCTTCTTGTGGCTGAAAACCACCTCGTGCATGCTCGGCGCCGAGAACGGCACCTCATATACATCTTCCAGCTTCTTGCGGATGTAATTTGCGTTCATCACAGCGTCTTCCGTGGTCATGCGCAGGCCATCAGGCCCATTGGCCATGATGTAGGCCAACGCCCGGATGTGCATGCCGAAGTTCCCGTAGAACGCCTTCACGCGCCCGATCGATTGCGGACGGTTGAAACTCACATCGAGCGTTCCATCAGCTTTCGTGACTACAACAGGAGTTGGCAGGAACGGCTCAAGCGCTTTCTTGCATGCCACTGGTCCTGAGCCCGGGCCGCCACCGCCGTGTGGAGTGGAAAAAGTCTTGTGCAGGTTGAGGTGCATCACGTCCACACCGAAATCGCCGGGACGCGCCTTGCCTACTAGCGCGTTCATGTTCGCGCCATCCATGTAGAGCATGCCGCCTTTGGCGTGTAGGATCTCCGCGATCTTGTGGATCTCAGGCTCGAAAACGCCGAGCGTATTGGGATTGGTGACCATCAGCCCCGCGACATCGCCCGTCATCTGAGCGGCGAGTGCTGCTGTATCAACATTTCCCTGTGGATTCGATTTCAAATTCTCGACTTCAAATCCGCATATGACCGCAGTAGCGGGATTCGTGCCATGCGCTGAATCCGGTACGAGGATCTTCTTGCGGTTCTCACCTTCCGCTTGAAAATAAGCGCGGATGAGCATCACTCCGGTCATCTCGCCGTGTGCACCGGCTGCGGGCTGCAGGGTGATGGCGTCCATGCCACAGATCTCGATGAGTGCATCACTCAACACTTTCAGTATCCGTAACGCACCTTGCGCCTGCGCTGGCGGCAGATGTGGATGAGCTTCCGCCAAACCTTCCAGCCGCGCCACCAACTCATTCACGCGCGCGTTGTATTTCATCGTGCATGAACCCAACGGATACATGCCAAGATCGATGGCGTAATTCCACGTGGAGAGCCGCGTGAAGTGGCGGATGATCTCGAATTCGCTGACGGCGGGCATGTGTCCCAAGTCTTTGCGTTCTGCGGCGCCGAGTGCAGCGGCGCTGTCGACTGCCGGGACATCAAGCGGTGCGAGCTTGTAACCGCGCTTACCTGTGGACGATTTCTCGAAGATCAATCCTTCATTCTGGTTGATGTGTGGGCGGACTTTTTTCACATTCTTGTTGATGTCGCTCATGCGTTCACCGCCTTCGCCGCGGTTTCAATGTTCTCTTTGCTTACGGTTTCTGTGCAGCACCACAGCGCAGCGTTGCCTAGCTCCGGATAATGTTCGGTCAGCGGCAATCCGCCGACGATTTTCTTCCCTCGCAATCGTTCGTTGATCGAACTTGGCGAATCTTTCGTCTGGACCACGAATTCATTGAATCGCGGTGCCCCACCGAACAGAACTTTGGCTCCGGTCTGTGCGGCAAATTGCTTCGCAGCGAAATCGGCTTTCGAGAGGTTCTGTTGGGCGAGCTCGCGCATGCCTTCGCGTCCATAGATGCACATGTAAATGGTGGCAACGAGCGCCATTAAGCCCTGATTGGTACAGATGTTCGATGTGGCCTTATCGCGCCGGATGTGCTGTTCGCGCGTAGAGAGTGCCAGAACAAAGCCGCGTCGTCCGCTTTTATCGTAGGCCTGGCCGATGAGCCGACCCGGCATCTGGCGCACGTTCTTCTCTTTCGTTGCGAGCACGCCGCAATAGGGCCCGCCGAATCCGAGTGGCACGCCGAATGATTGCGCATCCATCACCACGATGTCCGCTTCCACGGGAGGCTTCACGATCCCCAGGGAAACCGCTTCCGATACAACCACAACCAGCAGCGCGCCTTTTTTGTGTGCTAGGCCGGCGACGGCGGCTACATCCTCGATCGTTCCAAAGAAATTTGGTGATTGGATCACGACGCACGCTGTCTTATCCGTCACAGCCGCTTCGAGAGCACTCACATCCACGCGGCCGTTATCTCCATAACCAGTTTCTTTCACCGGCAGGTTCTGATGCTTGATCGTCGTCGCGAGCACTTGTCTGAATTGCGGATTCACCGTGCGCGCCACCACAGCTTCCATTCTTCCCGTGAGTCGCGCGGCCATGAGCACGCCTTCGGCGACTCCTGTCGATGCGTCATAGAGCGATGCATTGGCAACGTCCATGCCTGTAAGTTCACAGATCATGGTTTGGAATTCAAAGATGGATTGCAGGGTGCCCTGCGCGATCTCAGCCTGATATGGCGTGTAGGAAGTGAGGAACTCACCGCGCGAAATCAGCGAATCGATGATCACCGGGCGGTAATGCTGATAGGCACCGGCGCCGAGCATGATGGCGTGTCCGGCGGTCATTTCGCCGGCGCGGGCGCGGAACCAATCGATGATCTCGCTCTCCGCCATCTGTCGCGGCACGTTGAGGTCACGCGTGATGCGGTATTCGGCGGGGATGGAGGAGAACAGTTCGTCGATCGACTTCACGCCGATCTCACCGAGCATGGCAATGCGGTCATCGGGCGATTTGGGAAGGTATCGCATGGGGCTCCCTAAGATTGAAATTCAACCGGACACAAAAATACGGCAACCTTTTCAGGTTGCCATGGTGATCACTTCTCTTCGTTGATGTACTTCTCGTAATCCTCTGCCGACATCAGTTCGTTGGCTTCCGAAGGGTTGCTGAGCTTGAGCTTGATCATCCAGGCAGCGTGCGCATCAGCATTCACTTTTTCCGGCGCGCTCGCAAGCTCTTCATTCACGGCTGTCACCGTGCCGCTCACTGGCGAATAAAGTTCGCTCACCGCCTTCACGGATTCCACCGTGCCGAATTGTTTGTGCGCTTCCACAACTGCGCCGACTTTCGGCAGCTCGACGAACACAATGTCACCGAGCGATTCTTGCGCGTGGTGCGTGATGCCCACCGTGCCAGCGTCGCCTTCCACGTTGATCCACTCATGGTCTTTCGTATATCGGTAATTCGCCGGATAAGCCATTCGTCTTTCCTTTCGAATAAGTTCAGTTCAAGCAGTTTTCTTGGGACGCTTATAGAACGGTGTTGCCACGACCTTCGCCTTCACCTTCTGGTTGCGGACTTCGACAAATACTTCCGTATCGATCGCCGAAAAACTCGGCGGAACATATGCCAACGCGATGTTCTTCTTCAGGAACGGAGCTGGCGAGCCGCTGGTCACTTCGCCGATAGTGTTTCCAGTTGCATCACATACTTTATATCCATCGCGCCCAATGCCGCGGTCCATCATTTCCAGTCCTACAAGGATCCGTTTCAAACTTTCGGCTTTGGCTTTTTCGAGAGCAGCGCGTCCGATGAAATCGCTTTTCTCCATCTTGGCATAACGGCCAAGGTCTGCTTCCCAAACGTTGATGGAGTCAGAGATCTCGTGTCCATAGAGAGCCATCTTTGATTCCAGGCGCAATGTGTTGCGCGCTCCCAGCCCGCACGGGATGATCCCGAACTCTTTGCCTGCCCCCATCACTTCATTCCATACGCGCTCGCTGGTCGGCACATCGCTGGGAACGTAGATTTCGAACCCGTCTTCGCCGGTGTAACCGGTGCGCGCAACCATCGTATTCGGAATATTGCAGACTGTTCCATACTTGAACCAATAGCCTTTGATGGTCGAGAGGTCAACATCCGTGAGCTTGCGCATCACATCCACGGCCTTCGGCCCTTGGATGGCAAGTTGCGTATAGTAATCTCCAATGTCATCGGCGTGGCAGTGGAATTGGCTTACGTTCTTCTTCACCCATCCATGATCTTTTTCGCGCGTGCCCGCATTGATCACCAGCAGGTAATCGTTCTCGCCAAGTTTATGCACGATCACATCGTCAACGAACGTCCCCTCGGGATAAAGCAATGCCGAATAATGCGCCTGCCCTATCTGTAACTTCGAGGCATCGTTCATGGAAATGTGCTGCGTGGCTTTGAGCGCTTCAGGCCCGCGCAGAAGAATGTCACCCATGTGGCTCACGTCGAATACGCCGACTCCTGTGCGCACGGCCATGTGTTCGGCGATGAGTCCGCTGTATTCCACGGGCATGTCCCATCCGCCAAAGTCGACCATCTTCGCGCAGAGCTTGCGATGCATCGCATTGAGCGAGGTCTTGCGCAACGGAACAGCATTCGTTTCAGGAGACGGGGGCGCTGACAAAATGAGTACCTTCGCGGATTGAGATAGGTTCTGTGGGAACAGAATCGAAGCCCATACAGATTACACGCGCGGGAATTGAAGGGTCAACGCCCAATGCCGCTAGGTTAGTATTTACCGGAGGTCAAATATGAGTGAATTCACACGACGTCAAATGGTTGCCGGTAGCGCACTCGGGCTGGCAAGCATGTTCATCGTTGGCACAGTCGCGGACGCTCAAGAAAAATCAGCTGCTCCCCCGCATCCGGGCGAAGTCATTGATGCCAAAGCCATCCATCAGGAAGTGGATTTCAAGGTCGCGCCCAAGCGCATCTATGAAGCGCTGCTTGATTCCAAGCAATTCACAGAGTTCTCCGGTGGACGTAAAGCCGAGATCCACCGCGAGGTAGGAGGCACATTCAGCTGCTTTGATGGGGTCATCGAAGGCCGCAACTTGGAATTGGTCGCTGACAAACGCATCGTGCAGGCATGGCGGGTGAAGTACTGGCCGGATGGGATCTACTCCATCGCCAGATTCGACTTGAAGGAACAAGGCACGGCTACACATATTCTTTTCGACCACACCGGATTCCCGGTGAAAGCCGCCGAAACACTTGCCAGCGGATGGTATGAGAATTATTGGGACTTGCTTCGCAAGTATTTCGCCTGACTCTTGCTGCTCTTCCCTTCCGCCTTCAATTGCGCTACATTTTTATCCATGGCTGACACATATCGATGTTACGCGTGCGAACTACCAGAAGAGAAATGCAAGTGTGACCGCTTCTGCACGCTCTGCATGGGGACGTACAACATCCGTCTCTGTCAGGACGGCCAATACTATTGCATCGATTGCCGCGAAGCGTGCGATTTCCAGGCACAACATTAAAGAATTACTGTTTCCCTATATTCCCCAAATACTTTCCGCATCACATCGCTGATCTCGCCCACCGTTGCATAACTTTCCACGGCATGAATGATCGCTGGCATCAGGTTCGTTCCACCACGGGCTGCATTTTCAATGCTCTTAAGGGACGCCTGCCAAGCTGCCGAATCCCGTTTTGTACGCAGTGCATGTAGCCGTTCGATCTGGTTCCGTTCCAGCACTGGATCGATACGCTGCACCGGCACGCTCGCTTCATCATTGAGCTGGAACATGTTCACTCCCACCACGATGGCTTGTTTCGTATCCACCGATTGCTGGTACTCGTAGGCTGCGTTTTGTATCTCCTGTTGCACATATCCGCGCTCGATTGCTTTTCTCATTCCACCCATCGCCGCGATCTTGTCGATATATGATTTCGCTTTTGTCTCTAAGTCATTTGTCAGCGTTTCTATGAAATACGAACCCGCGCACGGATCCACTGTCTGCGCCACTCCGCTCTCGTATCCAATGATCTGTTGTGTGCGCAAAGCGATTCTCGCGGCTTCTTCTGTCGGCAGACCGAGTGCTTCATCAAAGGAATTCGTATGTAGGGATTGTGTTCCGCCCATCACTGCAGCCATCGCCTGCACCGCAGTGCGCACGATGTTGATCTCCGGTTGTTGCGCTTGCAAGGTCGAGCCGGCTGTCTGCGTGTGGAAGCGCAACATCCATGAGCGCGGATTCTTCGCCTTGAAATGCTCGCGCATGATGCCTGTCCACATGCGCCGCGCCGCGCGGAACTTGGCAACCTCCTCCAGAAAGTCATTGTGCGCATTGAAGAAAAAGCTGAGGCGCGGAGCAAAGGTATCAACATCGAGTCCAGCGGTGACAGCGGCCTCAACATAGGTCATGCCGTTGGCGAGTGTGAATGCGATCTCCTGCGCGGCGGTGCATCCGGCCTCGCGCATGTGGTATCCACTGATGCTGATGGTGTTCCACTCAGGAACATTCGTATTAGTCCAGGCGAACACATCGGTCACGATGCGAAGCGCATGCTCCAGCGGATAGATATACGTCCCGCGAGCGATGTACTCCTTGAGGATGTCATTCTGCACGGTGCCGCTCAGTTTGCGGACATCAGCACCATTCCGTTTCGCAACTGCCACATATAACGCCAGCAGAATCGACGCTGTGGCATTGATGGTCATGGATGTCGAGATCTTCTCAAGGTCGATGCCGTCGAAGAGCCGCTGCATGTCCTCGATGGAATCAATGGCTACGCCGACCTTGCCAACCTCACCTAGTGCCATCGCGTGGTCGCTGTCCATGCCGATCTGTGTGGGAAGGTCGAAGGCCACGCTCAATCCGCTGGTGCCGTTCGCGAGCAGGTATTTGTATCGCTTGTTCGATTCCTCGGCGTCTCCCATGCCAGCGTACTGGCGCATGGTCCAAAGACGTCCGCGATACATGGTTGGCTGAACACCGCGCGTGAACGGAGCATCGCCTGGAAATGAAACCTCACGATCAAGTTCATGCCCAGCAAGGTCTTCGCGCGTATAGACCGGCTTGATCTCTGGCTTGGATTGCGCGGAAGTAAGACTTGCGGGTTTGTTCTCTTTGGACATTACTTGGTTTGCACCTGACTCTTCTGCATCGTGGCTGCTTTCCAGAACGAGATTGCGGCAAACCAAGCAAATACGATCGTGAATAGGATCGCGACCCACATCCTTGTGTTCCACGGAGCTCCGTTCAACGCTTTGTATTCCCTCCAACACCCAACTCCACCGATCACAACGAACAGCAGATAGAACATACCGGTCACTTGATGGAAAAGTATGACCAACAAATGAAGGACCGAGCGCCACATCGCCCTCACGGCCTGCATGAGCGCGTGGAACAATCGCTTCCACGCGGTGATGGAGAAGAACCACACGGCAAAATTGTAGCAGTCTACAGTAGGGACGCAGCATGTTGAGTCCCTACCATGGCTGATATTACCCCCACGGCACCTGTACTTTTCGCACTTGAACCGCTCTGATACGATTCACTCCGGTAGGGTTTGAGGCCGCGCAATGAAAGACACTCTCGGAGTCCTATTGGCAGGTGGTGCGGGCGAACGCCTGTATCCGCTCACGCGTGACCGCGCCAAACCCGCCGTGAGTTTCGGCGGAACCTACCGCATCATCGATGTCACGCTATCCAACTGCGTCAACTCCGGCTTGCGTAAAGTCTTCATCCTCACCCAATACAAGGCTTTGAGCCTGAACCGTCACGTCCGTGAAGGATGGGGCAGCGTTGTCGCTAAAGACCTTGGCGAATTCTATGAGATCATGCCGCCCATGAAGCGAGTGAGCGACCAGTGGTATATGGGTACGGCTGACGCGGTCTATCAGAACATCTACTCCATTGGCAGCGAACAACCTAAGCATGTGCTCATTCTCAGCGGCGACCACATCTACAAGATGAACTATGGGCTGATGCAAGAGCAGCACATTGCCAGCGGCGCCGATGTGACCATCGCTAGCATTCTCATCACGCCTCAAGAAGCCGAACGGTTCGGATGCATGGAGATCGGCGAGAATGGCCGCGTCACCGGTTTCGAAGAGAAACCCACACAAACGAAACTACGCTCTCCCATCAATCCCGAGATGATCGCAGGCTCGATGGGTGTGTATCTCTTCAATACTGACGTACTACTTCCCATCCTGCTCAAAGACGCCGAGGATAAGGACAGCTCACATGACTTCGGCAAAGACATCATTCCGCGCATCCTCGATCAGTACCGCGTCTACGCCTACAATTTCATCGATGAGAACCATACCGAAGCACAGTACTGGCGCGATGTGGGAACGCTCGAAGCTTATTACGAAGCGCAGATGGATCTGGTGAGCGTCTCGCCGATCTTCAATCTTTATGACAACGCATGGCCGATTCGTACACGCCAGCCACAGTATCCACCGGCGAAGTTCGTCTTCGCGGAGCCGGGACGCATGGGAATGGCCGTCGATTCCATCGTCAGCGCCGGAAGCATCGTCTCTGGCTCCAAATTACAGAGCTGTGTACTTTCTCAGGACGTGCGCGTGAACTCGTACTCCCACGTCGAATCCAGCATTCTCTTCGGACACGTGAACGTTGGCCGCCACTGCCGCATCCGCCGTGCCATCATCGATCGCAACGTGCATATTCCGGAAGGGTCGGTCATCGGCTATAACGCCGAAGACGACAAACAGAAATATTTTGTGAGTGATAGCGGCATCACCGTGGTCACACGCGATTATTCCCTCTTTGAAAACCCCGTGGATGTCGATTTTTTCACCAGTGACTGAACGATTTGGCAGGGAGCGGGCATGCTCAAATCCATCGACGCGATCTCATTCATCGCCACAACTGATTTTCCGCGCGCCAAGAAGTTCTACTCCGGCGTGCTCGGCTTGAAATTGTTGAGTGAAGACGGCTTCGCTCAGGTCTATGACATTCACGGCAGAATGTTGCGTGTCACGAAAGTGAACGAGGTAGCCGTTGCACCTTACACCGTTCTCGGCTGGCGCGTGAAGAACACTCCCACCATCGTGAAGAAATTACACAAGGCTGGAGTGAAGTTCAAAATATACAAAGGTTTAGGACAAGATGAATATGGTGTATGGACCGCTCCCGGTGGCACTCGTGTGGCCTGGTTCAAAGATCCGGATGGCAACCTGTTGAGCGTCTCGGACCAATGAAGTGTGTTGATACGGCAAGAGTTAATGTCCGGGAATTACAGCATTAACTAATTAGTAAATATCAAGATTATCAAAAATAAACATTGATGGGTTATGGACATCCACATGGAATCGGGATACTATCTTTGAGATTCTTGTGGAGGTAGTCATGACTTTGACTCGCCGCGAGCTTTTCAAGTTGGGCGCTGGTGGTACCGCGGCCTTGTTTCTTGGATTTGATGTAACACCTGTCTTGGCGCAATCCCGTGCGCTGAAGATCTCCAAAACAACTGAAACGCGCTCCACATGCCCCTATTGCTCTGTCAGTTGCGGTGTGATCATCCATACACTTGGGGACAAAGCCAAGAACGTCACTCCGCAAGTCGTCCACGTTGAGGGCGATCCAGACCACCCCATCAATCGCGGAACTCTCTGTCCCAAAGGTGCTTCGCTATACAACGAGATCCTGAACGACCGCCGCTTGCTCAAACCGCAAGTACGCCGGCCCGGCTCGGACCACTGGGAAGACATCCCATGGGATCAAGCCATCACTGAGGTTGCCCGCCACGTAAAGACTCTACGCGATGTAACTTTCAAAGAAAAAGATGATCAAGGCAACACCGTGAACCGCTTTGAAAGCATGGCTTTCACCGGCGGATGCACAGACACCAACGAATTCAACTATCTGGTTGTAAAAAGTATGCGCAGCCTGGGGGTCTGCTACCTGGAAAACCAGGCCCGTGTTTGACACGGCCCTACGGTCTCCAGTTTGGGGCCCACATTCGGACGCGGTGCAATGACAAATGGCTGGGTTGACATCAAGAACGCAGACATGATGTTGATCATGGGCGGCAACCCAGCTGAGAACCATCCTTGTGGTTTCAAGTGGGTCATTGAAGCCAAACGCACTCGCAATGCAAAACTGATCGTTGTCGATCCTCGCTTCACACGCACAGCAGCAACCGCGGACCAATTCTTACAGATCCGCGCCGGTACGGATATTGCCTTCCTCGGCGGATTCATCCGCTATGCCTTGGAAAAAGACCGCGTTGCCCATGATTATCTAATTAACTACACGAATGCCGCGTTCATTGTAAAAGATGGTTTCAAGCTGCCTGAAGATGGTCTCTTTTCCGGATACGACGCCGCCTCAATGAAATATGACCAATCCTCATGGAATTACGAGGAGGGTGGCGACCTCAGCGGTGGCAAACCAAGCAAGCCGAATTCCGCTCCGGTAGTGCCTGGTAAACCACCGGGCATGCCAGCCAACATTGCATACGATCTCACTCTCCAACATCCGCGTTGTGTCTATCAACTGCTCAAGAAACATTATTCGCGTTATACACCCGAGATGGTCTCGCGCATTACTGGCATCCCAGCAGCCGACTTTGAAAAGACGGCGGATATGTTCACTTCTATCCGCGATAAAGGGGACACCAAGAAAGTTGCCAGCATCATCTACGCCGTCGGTTGGACGCAACATTCCTTCGGCACGCAGATCATCCGCACTGCGGCGATGTTGCAACTTCTGATGGGCAACGTAGGACGCGCAGGAGGCGGCGTCAATGCTCTGCGCGGACACTCCAACATCCAAGGCGCCACAGATATGGCCGGTATCTTTGACAACATGCCCGGTTATCTCAAAGTTCCGACTCCGGCCGATAAGAAATTCCAGGATTGGATGGACCGCATCACTCCCAAGACCGCGAAACCCGGCCCATGGGACTCATTCAACTATTGGTCGAACACTCCTAAGTTCGCTGTCTCATTCATGAAGGCCATGTATGGCGATGCCGCAAAGAAAGAGACCGATTGGGCCTTTGATTACCTTCCCAAGGTCGACCGTAAGTATTCATGGGTCGAGATCTGGGACAACATGTACACCGGCAAAGTGAAAGGCCTGTTCGCCTTTGGCATGAACGGTGTGGCCATCGGTCCCAATTCCCAGAAGAACATTGACGCTCTCAAGAAAGCCGATTTCCTGGTGGTATGTGACATCTATCCGGAAGAGACCAGTGATTTCTGGTGTTCACCCGGCATCACCAAAGACGAAATGGCCAAGATCAAGACTGAGGTCTATCGTCTTCCTGGCGCAGGTTTCGCTGAAAAAGACGGTACATTCGTGAACTCGGCACGTTGGCTGCAATGGAAGTGGGCTGCAGTTCCTTCACCTGGTGACGCCAAACTCGACCAGGAGATTCTAGCCCGCATCTTCCTCAAGGTTCGTGAGATGTACAAGGCCGAAGGCGGCAAGTTCCCTGATCCGATTTTGAATCTGGCTTGGAATTACACGATCCCCTGGAACCCTTCGCTGACCGAGGTCGCCAAAGAGCTCAATGGAAAAGCGTTGGCTGACATCGAAGACCCCAAGACGAAACAGGAATTCAAAGCCGGCCAACAACTTCCCGGCTTCAGTTGGCTGCACGATGACGGCAGCACCAGTTGTGGCAACTGGCTCTATTGCGGTTCATGGCCTGATACTGGCTCGCTAACACAACGCCGTGACAATTCCGATCCGTCGGGGCTTGGCATCCACGCCAATTGGGCCTGGTCTTGGCCCATGAACCGGCGCGTGCTCTATAACCGTGCATCCTGCGACGGCAACGGCAAGCCTTGGGATGCTGACCGCAAACAAGTCTGGTGGAACGAGGGACAACAGAAGTGGGTCGGGAATGATGTACCTGACTTCAAAGCGGACTCTGCTCCGAAAGACCATATGGGTCCGTTCATCATGAATGCGGAAGGCGTGGGTCGTCTGTTTGCTCCATTGGCTCTCTTCGCTGATGGACCGTTCCCCGAACATTACGAGCCGGTGGAAAGCCCGATCAAGAACCCCTTGCATTCTGCGCAATCGTCCAGTCCTGTCGTCAAGAAATTCAAAACTGACATGGACAAACTCGGCACCACAGAAGAGGGATTCAACATTGTCTGTACTACCTACAGGTTGACCGAACATTACCACTATTGGACCAAGAACAATCCGATGAACGTGCAGTTGGTCCCTGAGCCATTCATCGAAGTCCCGGCTGAGCTTGCGGACGAAATGGGCATCCGCGGCGGTGAAAAACTTAAGATCAGCAGTGCCCGCAGTAGCTACATTGCAAAAGCCATGGTCACCAAACGCATTAAGTCCATGCTGATCGATGGCAAGAAGACGTATCAGATCGGCGTGCCCATCCACTGGGGATACCGGGGCATACCTGAGGATGCAGGCAAGACAGCATTGACTTTGGTCAACAGCCTTTCACCTACGGTGATCGATCCGAATGCCAGTACACCCGAATTCAAAGGTTTCTTGGTGAAGCTCGAAAAAGCGTAGTGAATGTAGGTTGCAGGAGAAGACTATGCAAGGCGACACACTCAAGATCAAGGCCATCTCCGGACACGCAGGCACCGTCGCAGGTGAAGGCGTATCGCGCGATTATGACGTCTGCAAATTGATCGATACCACCACTTGCATCGGATGCAAGGCTTGTGAAGTGGCCTGCCTCGAGTGGAACGGGTACGAATTCCGCGAGACCACTTTCGACAACACCTACCAGACCATGCCGGATACGGCTTGGAATTACTGGAACCTCATCCGCTTCAACGAACGACCCAATGAAGATGGCACCATCAGTTGGCTCATGCGCAAGGACCAGTGTATGCACTGCGCTGATCCGGGCTGCCTCATGGCGTGCCCAGCCGACGGCGCCATCGTTCAGTACGCGAACGGTATCGTGGACTTCAACCAGGAACACTGCATCGGCTGCCAGTATTGTGTGACCGGATGTCCATTCGACATACCAAAATTCAATCCTGTGACCAAGAAAGTCCACAAATGCACTTTGTGCTCTGACCGCGTCGGTGTGGGCCTGGAACCGGCATGCATCAAGTCATGTCCCACCGGATGCCTGCACTTCGGCAGCAAAGATGACATGAAGATCCTCGCCGAAAAGCGTGTGAACCAGTTGCATGAACATTCTTCCCACAAGAATGCCGGTGTCTACGACCCGCAAGGGGTGGGCGGCACTCACGTAATGTATATCCTGCACGACAAAGACAAGGCCGCAGATTATGGTGGCCTGCCGCAGGACCCACACATTCCGTTGTTGGTGCAGATATGGAAAGGTCCGATGAAGTGGATCGGTGGCTTGGGCATCATCGCCGGCATCTTCGGCATGGCCACCCATTTCCTCCGCTTTGGTGCAAAAGGCTCCGGTGAAAATGAGGTCTCGGCGGAAGGGAGTGCAAAATAATGAGCACACGCGATGTTTCCTTACCCAAGGCTTCCTCCGAGCCGGAGATCGTGCGTTACACCCTGACCGAGCGCATCTGTCATTGGGTGAATGGCATCTCGTATGTGTACTGCCTGCTTACAGGTCTTGCATTGTTCACTCCAATGCTGTTTTGGATCGCCGCTGTTCTGGGTGGTGGAGCAGTCGTGCGCTTCTGGCATCCCATCGTAGGTGTGCTCTTCGTGGCTGCCGTGTACTGGATGCATAGTATCTGGCAGAAAGACATGAAGACCACCGAAAATGACCTGAAATGGAAAGCACAGATCAAGGATTACATTGAAAACAACGACCAGAAAATGCCCGCGCAGGGCAAATACAACTTCGGTCAGAAACAATTCTTCTGGATCATGGTCTACGGCGCCATCGGTTTGTTGCTTTCAGGGCTTTTCCTGTGGTTCCCTGAGATGGTCGGTCGCAGTTGGCATTGGATTCTGCCGATCATGATTTTTATCCATGAAGTATCGGCCCTGGCTACGATCGCTGGATTCATGATCCATGTGTATATGGGAGTGTTCCAGGAACCCGAAGGCTTCCGCGGGATCATCAGTGGACGCGTACCCGCTTCCTGGGCGCGCAAGTATCATCGCTTGTGGTCCGATCAGGTCAGCAGCGAATCCAAGACCCGTAAATGAGCGGGCCCAGCTGGCAAGCACGTATTGAGCGCGCCCAACGACTGGCAAAGGCAGGCTCGACTGCCACCGGTATCCTGAATTGTTATGCCGGGATATTGTCATTTCAAGCCAAAGTTTATGCGGCGTTGAGCGATCACACTTCACAGAGTGTCGATCAATTGATCCCACATTTCAAAACCCTGCTGCAACACATACCCGATATCGCCACACAGGAACTCGCTCAAGCAGCCACCTCGCTGTTCCAAACTCCTGATGCTTGGCGTCAACTTCTTTTGCACGTTTTGGACGATCAGGTCTCCGAAAACATCGATTCTGCACAGTTGTTTTTCGCATATTCAGTTCTGCAACCCTATGTCGAATTCCTGTCTGAGAAGAGCGGCCCGCACTCTCCATCTACGACATCGGTCTGCCCTTTCTGTGGCAACAAACCCGTGCTCAGCCTCCATCGTCCAGAGGGTGATGGAGGCCGTCGGTCGCTGGTCTGCTTCCTCTGCAACACCGAGTGGCAGTTCCGCCGCATCCTTTGCCCGAATTGCGGCGAAGAGGACAAGGAAAAACTGCCGGTCATCTCAGCTGCCGAATTCGATTTTGTGCGCCTTGAAACATGCAACACTTGCAAAACATACGTCAAAACCATCGATATGACCAAGAACGGACATGCTATTCCGCAGGTCGATGAGATCGCCGCCATGTCGCTCGATCTTTGGGCCTCCGAGAATGGATACACCAAGCTCCAACGGAATTTATTCGGTGTCTGAGCGGTAAATGATTTTGCGATCCGGACATTGATCGCTTGCAACAGGCGAAAATCACTCGATGCGCTACCTGCTAAAATCCATCATGTCTTGTTGTTATGCCGGAACATTACCCGGATTGCTTCCGTAACAATTGTGGGCCATGAACGGGTGCCAACAGTGCTAGGAGCCACAGTTGGATGAACGCACGCAAATCTCACTGGTCATTGAACGGTGTCTGGCGGGCGAGCCAGAGGCTTGGGAGGAGATCGTACGTACGCACAACCGGCGTATTTACAACATCTGCTACCGCTTCACCGGCTCCCCAGACGACGCCGAGGACGTGACCCAGGAAGTGTTCATCAAGATCTACCGCACTCTGCAAAGCTACGATTCACAAAAAGGCGCGTTCACCACGTGGATCACCACTGTCACCCGCAACCTGTTGGTGGACAACTATCGCCGCAACAAAATGGATCGCCTCAGCCAAAGTATGGACGCTCCCATGGGTTCAGAGGAAGATAGTTTGACCCTTGGCGACCAAATTGCTGATACCCAGCCTACCCAAGATGACCGGGTGGCCACCCAACAGACCCAGAAAATGGTGCAAGACGCCTTGCTCAAGGTCTCTCCAGACCTGCGTGAAGCACTGATTCTAAGGGACTTACACGACATGGACTACAAGGAGATCGCGGCTGCCTTGCGTGTCCCGGAAGGCACAGTCAAAAGCCGCATTAACCGTGGAAGGACGGAACTGGCAAGGCTCCTTCAACGTAATTACAAACAGGTAATCCGATGACTGAAAAGACACAACCCGGAACCTACGGCCCCGCGGTGGATTGCACCACCTTCGAGGTACGTCTGAGCGAGCTGATGGATGGCACGCTGGTTGGCGAAGAACTCGCCAGCTACCGCTCCCATGCCTCGGCATGCACCACCTGCGGCCCGCTTTTCACGCTTTCGCAAGAGGGCCGTGATTGGATGTCGCGCCTCGCTGAAATCGAGCCGCCCGCACGCATGTTGCACAACATCCTGGCCAAGACCTCGCTCGCGGATGTGGCCAAAGCTGCCGTACCCGAACAAGCACCCACGGGATGGCTGCGCCGCTTCAGCGACATGATCTCGCCACAGATCGCGCCTGCAATGCAGCGCATGATGCAACCGCGCATCGCCATGACCGCCGCAACTGTCTTCTTCTCCGTATCACTGGGTCTCAATATGGCGGGTGTTCGCGCGGCAGACATTCAGCAGTTCATCAATGATCCGGGCAGCATCACCACCACCGCCAGCATCCGTTACCACGAGACCACAGCGCGCGTGGTGAAGTACTACGACAACATCCGTGTGGTGATGGAACTCGAAGCCCGCTTCAAGCAGTTGCAGAACGCAACATCCTCCACGCAGGAAGACGACAAGAAGAAGCAGGACCAGCAGAACGATCAGCAACCTGACCAGAAGAATGGTGGGAAGCCCGCAGACAACACCAGCGAAAAGAACAAGCAGAACCGCAACTATGACCTCTTTCGCGATGCGGATACGCTCTCAGCCGCGCGTCCGCTACCGCATTTCAACCCCGCTGCGCACGAAACACTTTCGTAACGGAACTGTAAGGGCGAGTTTGACGTTACCCAGCGGAGCAGCAGAAGTAGCCGAAACACTGGCGACAGAAAGTAAAACGAGAAAGTACAGGTGAAATTATGAGCACGGCCAACCCCACACCCAGCGCGTACTGCCGAATGTGCGGACGCGCGCTCGCAGAGAACGAGGTCCGCGACGTGCGCGGCGCCATCTACTGCGAACCCTGCATCGCCGCCAAACTCGAAGGCGCGGCTGCCAGGGATAATTTCGATAAAGCCGCCTCCCATGTAGAAGGCGCCGTGCGCGGTGCCGCCAAGGTTACCGACGCTGCCGTCCGCGCTGCCACCGATGCCCCGCCCAGTCCCGGACTGGCCACGTTCCTCGGCTTCATCCCCGGCGCTGGCGCCATGTACAACGGACAGTTCATGAAGGCCTTCGCGCATATCTTCATCTTCGCCATGCTGGTGGCTGCCGCCAACGCGATCAATGAAGTCTTCGGTGTATTCGTAGCTGCGTTCATAGCCTACATGGTCATTGATGCGCACAAGACCGCAAAATCCAGGCTGCAAGGCGAACCTCTGCCGGATTATCTCGGGCTCAATTCATTTTTCGGACGCGATGTCACCAACATACCTGCCTCGGCTGCGGCGAGTACGACCGCTTCCACAGATCCTGCCAGCGTTGGACAAGGAGTGGTTCCTCCGAACGTTCCCATGGCAGTTACCGATCGTCCACCTGTTGGCGCCATCGTATTGATCGGCCTCGGTGTTCTTTTCCTGATCCGTAATTTCCTTGACATCAGGTTTGAGTTCTTCAACTACATATGGCCTTTGTTCATTGTTGCCGTTGGTTTCTGGGTGGCAGTGCGACGGCTGGAGTGCCGAAGCACCGTTTATTTAGGCAGCATGATGGGCCCAGCGATCATCATCACCATCGGCCTGCTGTTGTTCTTCAACCAGTTCCACTATTATGGCCGGTTCTGGCACAACCTCTGGCCGATCCTGCTCATCGTCATCGGTGGCATCCGGTTGATGGGTAGCACCGTGATCAAACACAGCCCGGACTCTAGCGCATCCGGCGATGACTCTACACAAAACGCTACGAACCAGTAAGAAAGAGGAAGACAATGGCCACAACACCAATTACGCCCACGCCGCCACCATACAAGTATCGTCGTCCACGTACGCTCTTCGGCCCGATCATGTTGATCACCATCGGCGTGCTATTCATGCTGGCGAACCTCAGGCTCATCTCGATCGTGGATGTGTACCGCTGGTTCGCACTCTACTGGCCTGCCATCCTCATCCTGTGGGGCGTGCTCAAACTCGTGGAGTACATGCAGGCCAAGAGTTCCGGTGAGCCGTATCGAGGTGTAGGCGGCGGCGGCATCGTGTTGATGGTCTTCCTGCTCATCTTCGGCACCTCGATATCAGGTGTTTATCACTTCTCGCAAGGCCGTGACTGGAGCAAATTCCGCGAGAACATCAACATCGATGACAATGATTGGGGTGACATCTGGGGTGACAAATATGATTTCTCCGGCACTCTCGATCATGACTTCCCTGCCAATTCATCAGTGCGGGTAGTGGTCGAGCATGGCGATGTCAAGATTGAACCGAGTCCAGATGCCAAAGTCCATGTCTCTTACACACAACATGTCTATGGCAGCTCCCAGGATGAAGCCAGCAAATACCGCGCGACCGTGACACCGACGATCAACATGGAAGGCAGCACCATGACCGTGGACTCCTCCCGTAAAGGTGATTGGAAGGGTGGCAGCGTTGACTTGACCATTCAGGTCCCGCGCAAGGCGTCGGTTGACATCACCACGATTCGCGGTAATGTTGACGTCCATGACCGGGATGGCTCGGTCAAAGTGGTGAATGGACACGGGGATGTGGATGTCGAGAACGTGACTGGCACCGTTCATACTGATATGAACGGTTCATTTATGAACGGCAACTTCAGCGCTCACCAGATCAAAGGCGATGTGTTCGTGAATGGCCGGGGCAATGAGATCAAGGTCGGTGATGTCTCAGGAGTGTTCGATCTCACTGGAGAATATAACGGCGATATCGAACTCGGATCCCTCGGCAAGGGCTTCCGCTTCAAGTCCGCCCGGTCGGATATGGAGATCGCCAAGGTCGATGGTGAGATCCGCATGAGCAGTGGCGATCTGCGCGCTGAAAAGATCAGTGGCCCCATCCGCTTGCAGACCAAGAGCAAAGACATCCATCTTGAGGACGCCAGTGGCGAGATCCACATCGAAGACAGCAATTCAGAGATCGAAGTGCAGCCCAAAGCGCCCTACGGTAGCGTTGACATCACGAACAAGAGCGGCAACGTCACCTTCACCGTGCCGCCGAAAGCAGGATTCAACATCGATGCCCGCGCCAGCAACGGCGACCTCGACGATGAATTCAACTTGCCTCGCACCGACCAGAACCATGACCGCCATGTCAGCGGCGCCGTCAATGGCGGCGGCCCGGCAGTGCACATCAATACCTCGCATGACACCGTATCCATCCGCAAACAGTGATTTTAAGATGAGATAGATAAGGACACTTGCTACGACAGGTGTCTTTTTATTTGTAATGTATTGTTTGTGACTGGGCCAACCCGATCTCGAACGATGTGCAACAAACCAAAATTGATGTGAGATGCCACGGGGTAACTTGTTACACGGGGCAAAGGTACATGTCCTTTAGTTCCTTCCGGAATCAGAAAGTATGTAATTTTTCCTGTAAATCATATTGTCGAGATAAGACAATCATTTTAAGTTATGTGACTGGGTCCGAAATACTGGATCCCGCTCATAGAAAACCACCCCACAAGGGACGCAATACAGGGAAAACGTGCATTATTTGCAGTTCGGTTCCAGTTGATTGGAATTGCAAGGACGAAGAAACCCGGAGGATACCGGGGTGAAGCCAGGTTTGAATGCGACGGTTTATTCGTTGTCAGTCATCAGAGACTGTAGAACGCTTCGTGGTTCCTTTTGCTGGTATAAAACACCGAATATAAAGATCCTCCTCTCATATTTTGATTTCCCGTCCATTTGTGTGATGGACCGGACTTTGCTTCACTTAACCGCATGTTTTGTCCAGAACATGTCAGGAGGATTGTTATGAGACCTGACATCAGTAATAAGCTGCTCGATGACAACCCGGATGCGATCCTCGCAACGGCCCCGGACGGAAAAATAATATATTGGAACCCCGGCGCCCAGTCTGTTTTTGGTTATTCCAGTGAAGAGGCGGCAGGACGGACCCTTGAAGATTTGATCATCCCTGCAGAACTTGTGGAAGAGGAACGCAAGAACCTGAAAGAAGCGCTCAATACGGATTTTGTGCTCTATGAATCCGTCCGCCGGCGAAAAGATGGGGCACTGATCTATGTCATCAGCTCCACAAAGATAGTAAGGAACTCTAAGAGCGATGTGGATTACATCCTCTTTAATAAGAAAGACGTCACCCACCTCAAAGCCCTGCGCGACGCCAAGTTGATCGAAGCAAAATTCCGTGACTTATTGGAATCGACCCCGGATGCCATAATCATTGCCAACCTGACCGGACGAATTGTTCTTTCAAATAATCAAACGCACAGGGTATTCGGTTATGAACGCAGGGAATTGCTCGGCAAGCCGGTGGAAATGTTATTACCGGAACGTTTCAGGAAAAGTCATGTCGGTCATCGCGCCCACTTCTTTTCGCAACCACGGGCACGTTCCATGGGTGCCGGTCTTGAACTCTATGGCCTGCGAAAAGATGGCAAGGAGTTCCCTGTAGAGATCAGCCTCAGTCCTCTTGAGACCGATGAGGGTGCACTGGTCATGAGTGCGATCCGTGACATCACTGAGCGCAAGAAAGCCGAGTCAAAATTTAAGAGCCTCTTGGAATCAGCACCCGACGCCATTGTGATCATCAACAAGGAAGGCCATATCGTTCTTGTCAATTCACAGGTTGAAAGGATATTCGGTTATACACGGGATGAATTGCTTGGACACGACGTGGAAATTCTTGTCCCCGGCCAATACAGGGGCAAACATCCCCAACACCGTAGTGGATTTTTTGCCGAACCGCGCACGCGTTCCATGGGTGCTGGTTTGCAATTGAAAGGCCTTCGCAAGGACGGTACGGAGTTCCCTGTCGAGATCAGCTTGAGCCCTTTGGAAACTGAGGAAGGGACTCTGGCCATGGCTGCGATCCGCGATATCTCGGAGCGCAAAAATGTTGAAAAAGAAATTGAGAACCTGAACCTTGGCCTGGAATCCCGTAACGCTGAGCTTGCAGCTGCCAATAAGGAATTGGAGTCTTTCACATATTCCGTGGCCCATGACCTGCGCGCTCCCTTGAGGCATATACAGGCATTTTCCAACATGCTCAAGCAGGAACTCGGTGATGGTTTGGCTCCTTCTGCGCAGGAGAACTTGCAGGAGATCACTGACAGCGCGCATGAGATGGGCGTCATGATCGATGATCTGTTGAATTTGGCGGGTATCGGGCGCCGGGAATTGAACCTTGAGGTCACCAACCTGAGCACATTGGTACATGAGGTGCTCAAGGATTTCCAGCCGGCGCCGGCCGGCCGCAACATTGAATGGAAGATAGGCGATCTGCCGCACATTGAATGTGATGCCGGACTGATGAAACACGTTCTCTCGAACCTGTTCTCCAATGCAGTGAAATACACGCGTCCCAGGAACCCGGCCATCATTGAGGTCGATCAGTTGACAGAGCATGGGCATCCGGTCATCTATGTACGGGATAACGGCGTGGGGTTCAGCATGAAGCACGCGGATAAATTATTTGGCGCCTTCCAGCGGCTGCACCGCCGGGAGGATTTCGAGGGGACCGGAGTGGGCCTGGCCACCGTGCAGCGGATCATCCAGAAGCACGGTGGCCGTGTTTGGGTCAATGCTGAACTCGACCGAGGAGCCACCTTTTTTTTCAGGCTGGCGATCCCTGAATTGACAGAAAATAAATAACGCGGGAATTCACCCGGAAAAAGGAGCTGCGATGGATAACTTGAATGAGATACTGTTGGTGGAAGATGACCCTCGGGATGTGCGATTGACTGTACATGTGATCCAAACTGCATATCCAAAAAAAAAGATATCAGTGGTGCGTGACGGCCAAGAAGCCCTGGATTTCATTTTTTGTCGTGAGGCGTATTCGAGCCGGTCATTGGCCCAACCGCCAAAGATTGTGCTTCTGGATCTGAAGTTGCCCAAAGTGGATGGTATTCAAGTTCTGCGTGAAATGAAGGCCAGATCGGAGACCCGTGCCATCCCCGTCGTGGTGTTGACTTCATCCCGGGAAGAAAAAGATATGGTCGAGAGTTACCGGCTCGGGGTCAACAGTTACATCCAGAAACCGGTGGATTTTGAGAGTTTCCAGGAGACCATCAAGACATTGGGGCTCTATTGGCTCTCAGTTAACCAACCACCGCCAGAGAAGGCGTTTGTAGAAGACTGATCTGCGGGTATTCACTGGGAACAGGAATTGACCGGTGCAACTTGATACGATTTGAAATATAGAACCATTCTTCGGACGAACACATGTGAGAACGACTTGCTTGTCGTAATGCATATGTTCCACTGACTGGCAACACTATGAAACCTAACAAGCATCCCCGTGAAAATTCAGCCTCAACTGTGGACAGTGCGGGCATGTTACGAGTTTTGTTCATTGAAGACAATATTCGGGACATGAAACTCAGCATTCAAGCATTGGAGAAAGCTGGTTACAAACTCAAGTCTGAAAGAGCGGAAACACAACAGGAATTGGAAACACTTTTGCAGAATTTCCAATATGATATCGTGCTTTGTGACAAACATCTGCCGGGGTGGGGCGCGAAAGAAGCGATTCGGTACATTAAGGAACATGATGAGGATGCCACGATCATATTGCTCAGCGGTACGACGAACCATGCAGAAGCGCTGAAACATATCGAAGACGGCGCAGCGGACTATCTCCTCAAAGACCATCTCGTTCGGCTACCCTTTGCTGTTGAGCGGTCTTTACACGAGAAAGAAGAACACGACAAACGCATCGAAGCAGAACAGCAACTGAAGAAGAATGAAGCGCTTTTCCGTGCACTGGTAGAGAACAGTTATGACTCCCTTTCGCTGATCGACCAGACAGGCAAGGTCACTTATGTTTCCCATTCCTTAGAACGGATGATCGGATATTCCGCCAATGATTTGATGTCCATGGATCGACTGGTGCATGTTCATCCAGATGATGTACAGAAATCGAAAGATTCATTCGAAGAATCCAAGAAGAACCCGAGCAAACCGATATCCCTCCAATTGAGGATCAAGCGGAAAGATGGTAGTTGGATCTGGATCGATTTAGTGCGCACGAACCTCTTGGCAGATGAGAACGTCCGCGGTATCGTCTGCAACATCCGTAACATCACAGCTGAAAAAGACGCAGAAGAGAAGCTCATTGCGAATGAGGTACTTTTTCGTTCCTTGATCGAGAACAGCCATGATGCACTTGTGCTTCTTGATGAGAAAGGCCGGTTCTTCTATGTTTCCGCTGCTGTGGAACGGATCACGGGGTATTCCGTATCGGAGTTGCTGACGACAGACCGTGACTTCCACGTTCATGCTGACGATGTCATGAGATCACGCGGGGCCATCACCGAGAGTTCTGCCAAGCCGGGAATACCGGTCACGGTGCAATTGCGGATCCACAGGAAAGACGGCTCCTTGCGATGGCTTGAGATCATCTGCACGAACCATTTAGCTGATCCTTTTGTGAAGGGCTTCGTGTGCAATGTAAGGGACATCACGGAACAGAAGACCGCCTCTGAAACGATATTGCAACAGGAAATAACGTTCCGTTCCCTGATTGAGAATGCGCCTTACGGCATTTATAGGTCCAATAGCAAAGTCAATCATTTCCTGTCCGTGAATCCGGCCCTGGTGTCAATGTTGGGGTATTCAAGCGCCGGGGAATTACTCAAGGCACGGCTTTTTGAGGACATCTATGTTGACCCAAAAGAGCGGCAGAAGTTACTTGACGAGCTGAAGGGGAAACCCACATATGCCATGACCTTGCAATGGAAACGGAAAAATGGAGGCGAGATCACGGTCAAGCTGAAGGGGACGAGGGTTCACAGTTCTCCGATCGAAGGTGACAACTACGAAGTGTTCGTTGAGAACATCACGGAACAGATCAAAATGGAAAAACAATATCGGCAGGCGCAGAAAATGGAGGCCGTTGGACTGCTGGCCGGAGGCATCGCCCATGACTTCAACAATCTGCTGGGCATCATCATCGGTCAAAGCGAACTGTTGGATGAGAAGTTGTCAGAGAATAGACCGTTGCAAAAACGAGTCAGTGAGATCAGCAAAGCGGGCAAACGCGCTGCCGCGCTCACACGTCAACTGCTGGTCTTCAGCCGCAATGAAAAAGCTGAAATGCGTCTTGCCGACCTGAACCAGGTGGTGAAAGAGTGTGAAAAACTGCTTGCACGCCTGATCGGCGAGAACATAACACTGAAATTTGAATTGCATCCCGGCCCATTGATGGTCCATGCCGATCAGGGACAGGTCGGCCAGGTCCTCATGAACCTTGTGATCAATGCCCGTGATGCGATCACCAAGACCGGGCATATCACGGTGACCACGTCTTTGGTCCGCACAGACGAAACGGGTACTGGCATCCTGCCGCCGGGAGAGTATGCCCAATTCGAGGTGCGGGATACGGGGGGTGGCATTAGTCCGGAGATCCGCGATAGCATCTTCGATCCTTTCTTCACCACTAAAAAAGAAATGGGCACGGGGCTCGGTCTGTCTACCTCCTATGCGATCGTGGAGCAGCATAACGGTACGATCCGTGTAGCGAGTGAGCTTGGGGTGGGCACAACATTTACCGTGGATCTACCGATCTACGAAAGTAATGGTGATGAAAACGAAAAGGATGATCGGTCGATAGCACCTGAAAAAATTAGAACAGAGACCATCTTGTTCGCGGAAGATGAACCTGCATTCCGTGAATTGGTCTCAGAGTTGCTCGAGAATCGGGGTTACAACGTTCTGAAGGCGCCCAATGGGGCTGCCGCTTTAGAGATGTCAGACATGTTCGAGGAGCCCATCCACCGCTTGATCACAGACGTGCTGATGCCGGAGATGAACGGCGCAGACCTGGCCGCGAAGCTCAAGGTCAAAAGGCCTGACATGAAGGTGCTGTTCATCTCTGGATACACCGATGACATTCTGAAAAGACATGGTGATCAGTTGATAGGGATGCCTTTGCTCATGAAACCATTCACACAAGTGGATCTGGCCAAGAAAGTGCGGGATGTGCTCGATGGCAAATGAAGTAAGACAGGTGAAATAAGATGGCTGATGTAAGACTGGCCGCATCCCGTTTGTGGATGAACTATGGAAAAATGACAAAAGGTTTTCTTGTTTCTACTCTCTCTTTTTGAGTTTCTCCTCCACCAACGCTTCCGCCTTTGCCACCACGTCATCCACCGCTAAATTCGTATTGTCCAGGATGACTGCATCGTCCGCAGGAACGAGCGGCGAAGCGGCGCGGCCACGGTCTCGTTCATCGCGTGTCTTCATCTCTTCCGCAACTTGGGCCTGTGCTTCGCGCAACCCGCTTTCTTTTTGTGCGAAACGGCGTGATCCTCGCACACCGGGGTCCGCGTCGAGGAAGATCTTCACATCCGCATTGGGAAATACCGCCGTGCCGATGTCGCGGCCTTCCATCACCACTCCGCCCTGCTCGCCCATCTTTCGTTGCAGAGCGACCATCCAACTGCGTACGCCCGGATGAACGCTCACACGAGATGCAGCATC